>Ga0134101_1000169_pt1 | contig 84075 bp, 73 predicted proteins | sample 12_3_2metaG_FD_94446 | JGI IMG/M metagenome (GOLD analysis project Ga0134101, IMG submission 94446) | Switchgrass degrading microbial communities from high solid loading bioreactors in New Hampshire, USA - 12_48_3.3_201_A2 metaG | ecosystem: Engineered > Bioreactor > Semi-continuous > Anaerobic...
CGGGTCCGACGGGTGACACCGGCCCCACGGGTCCGACAGGTGACACCGGCCCCCCGGGTCCGACAGGCGACACCGGTCCCACCGGCCCGACAGGTGACACCGGCCCCACCGGCCCGACGGGCGAGACTGGTCCCACCGGCCCGACGGGCGACACCGGTCCCACGGGTCCCACTGGCGACACCGGTCCCACGGGTCCCACTGGCGACACGGGGCCGACCGGACCTACAGGCGACACGGGTCCCACCGGTCCGACAGGTGATACCGGTCCCACAGGTCCGACAGGTGACACCGGCCCCACGGGTCCGACAGGCGACACCGGTCCCACAGGTCCGACAGGTGACACCGGCCCCACGGGTCCGACAGGCGACACGGGTCCCACGGGTCCGACAGGCGACACGGGTCCCACAGGCCCCACCGGCCCGGCCGGCTTCCTGGAAGGCGTCATGCTGTCCCTGGCAGGCGCGACCACGATTCTGGACGCGGATCCCGTCATCTTCACCGCCGTTGAGGTGGATAATTCCGGCGGCAACATCACCTATAATGCGGCCACAGGTGAGATCACGATCAACGAGGAAGGCGTCTATCTCATCACGTGGTCCCTGTCCGTGGACGGTGCCGGCGCAAGCCCGATTGCCCGGTTCAACCTGGCGCAGGACGGCAATCTCATGATGTCCTTCACCTCGACGGCAACCCAGACTTTAATGTCCGGGTCGGCGCTGATTGAGGTGCCGCCTGGCGGCAGCGTGGTGACCCTTGTCAACGACTCGGGCGACGACGTTCAGATTGCCGCTACGGGAGGGTTCCAGGGCAACCTGACCGTCACGCGCGTCGGCATCTAACCGGTCCGAAAACGCAAAGCGGGGGCTTATTTATGCCCCCGCTTTTTCATGAAAACACTCCGCCTGTCGGCGACATATAATGGGATGGCTCAAAAGCGCAAAAAGAACCATCCTTTTCCTTTTTTATGCGGCGTTTTGAGCAGCTTCGGACAAGGAGGAGACTATGAGCAACATCGCATTGCAGGTTGAACGGCTCGCAGCCGGGTCGGTCGGGTCCGGCGGCGCCGTTTTGTTTGATAACGTACTATACAGCGTGGGAGGTATCTCATACAACCCGGCGACAGGTGTCATTACCTTCCTGGAAAACGGTCGCTACGCCGTCAACTGGTTTGTGGCGACCCAGTCGTCGCCCTCCAACATCGGCGTCGCGTTTGCCTTGGTCAGCGACGCCGGAGATGATATCGTGGGAAACGCGCCCGATAAAACGGGTGAAGTTGTCGGTTTTGGAATTATTAATGTCACAACGGCGCCTGTGGAACTTAGGCTCGTAAACGTCTCAGGCGCAGACGTCTATTATGGCGTACAGGTGCCTGTCAAGGCGTCCCTCGTCGTTGTGGAAGACGATATGCCGGAAGCCGGCCCCACCGGCCCGACAGGCGACACCGGCCCCACGGGTCCGACAGGTGACACGGGCCCGACAGGCCCGACAGGCGACACCGGCCCGACGGGTCCGACGGGTGACACCGGGCCGACCGGTCCGACAGGCGACACCGGCTTCACAGGTCCGACAGGCGATACGGGACCGACAGGCCCGACAGGCGACACCGGCCCGACCGGTCCCACCGGTCCCACCGGTGCCCCGGGCGAAGGCGCCATTATCCCGTTCGCGTCGGGCACTCCGGTGACGCTCACGGGTCTTGCCGGCAATCTCGTCGGCACGGTGGCGGAGATCGGGTTTGGGTTTAACGTTCCCGGACTGACCCTTATCGGCGGCAGCCTGGACCTGGCCGGCCTTACGAACCTCGCCTTTACCATGCCGAGGGACGGCACCCTCACCGACCTGAACGTCTACCTGCGGGTGACGGCGGCGCTTGCGCTTCTGGCCGATATCAACTTTACCGTTCAGGTGTACCAGTCCACGGCGCCGGACGAGATCTTCACGCCGGTTCCGGGGGCGGCGGTGTCGATCGTTCTGCCCGGAAACCTGATTGTCGGCCAAATCTTCAGCGCCTCGGCCAGTTTCAACGTGCCGGTCACGGAAGGCACGCGCCTGCTCCTCGTGGCGTCCGCCACAAGCCTCCTGGCCGTGACGCTGGAAGGCTCGATCAGCGCGGGGCTTGCCATCTCCTGACGGGCGATAAAAAACCGGCGGGGCGCGCTCTGCATTGTGCCCCGCCGGCTTATTTTCAGCAGGAAAGGAAGAAAACACTTGGGACGCTATAAAATCTACGTCTACGCGATCTGCAAAAACGAGGAGAAATTCGTGGACCGCTGGGTCGACTCCATGTCCGAGGCCGACGGCCTCTATGTGACGGACACGGGCTCCACTGACGGCACCGTCGATCGGCTGAAAAACCGTGGCGTGCACGTGTTTTGCGAGAAAATCGAGCCGTGGCGTTTTGACAGGGCGCGGAACATCTCCCTCTCCCACGTGCCGGAGGACGCGGATATATGCGTGTGCACCGACGTCGACGAGGTCTTTGACCCGGGCTGGCGGGAAAAGCTCGAACAGGCCTGGAAGCCTGGCACAAAGCAGGCCAAATACCTTTTTAACTGGAGCCTGAAGGAGGACGGCACTCCGAACGGGCAGATGTTTACCTCGAAAGCCCACACCCGGCACGATTTCGAGTGGCGCCACGCGATACACGAGTGGCTCTATTACATCGGGAAGGACCCGTATGAGATCATCTTCGTGGAGGGCATGGTGCTCAACCACCTCCCCGACAAAAGCAAGTCGAGGGGGAATTACCTGCCGCTGCTGGAGATGGCGGCGGAGGAGGAGCCGGACAGCCCCCGGATGGCCTATTACCTGGGGCGGGAGTATATGTACACCCAGCAGTGGAACAAGTGCATCGCCACCCTCAAGCGCTACCTCAGCCTCCCGAACGCCTTTAAGGAGGAGCGGGCCGCCGCCATGCGCTGGATCGCCGCCTCCTACGCCGCCCTTGGGGACAACAAGCAGGCCTACAGCTGGTACTACCGGGCTATCGCGGAAGCGCCGGACATGCGCGACGCCTACATCGAGCTTGCCCGGCTGGCCTACCGTCTGGCCGACTGGCCCTGCCTGTACCACATGGTGGAGGCGGCGCTGAAAATCAAGGAACCATGCACCGTCTTCTACAACCAGGGCTACGCCTGGGACCATACGCCCTACGACCTCGGCTCCATCGCGGCGTTTTACATCGGCGCAAAGGAGCGCTCCCTGGAGCTTGTGCGCCGGGCCGCGGAGCTGGCCCCGGACGATGAGCGCATTAAGCGAAACCTTGAGATTATCGAGCGCGCGGCGAAGGGTTAGCCGGTTTTTTGGGGGATGTTCAGGGATTTTAAGTCGTGCCCCGTGGGGCTCTGGTAAATCCTCAGGCCAAACTCCGGCACGACGGCGAAAATGTGGTCGAAGATGTCCGACTGGATGGCCTCGAACTCCCGCCAGTTCGTCGTCGTGGTGAAAACGTAGATTTCAATCGGCAGGCCGTACTGACCCGGCGGGAGCTGCCGCACCATCTCCGTCATGTTGTGGTTGACGCCGGGATGGTTTTTAAGGTACGCCTGCACGTACGCGCGGAACACGCCGATGTTTGTGAGATGCCGGCCGTTTATGAGCAGGGACGTGTCGATGTCGTTGGCGGCGTTGTACACGGCGATTTCAAACTCGCGGGTCTCGAGGAAATCGCGCAGCAGCTGGATTTTCTTGAATCGTTCCAGCATGGCCTCGTCGCAGAAGCGGATGCTCGTGATGTCGATATACACCGCGCGCTTGATGCGCCGCCCGCCGGACTCCTCCATGGCGCGCCAGTTTTTAAAGGAGTCGGTCACGAGGGCCTGAGTGGGAATCGTCGTAACGGTCTTGTCCCAGTTTTGCACCTTGACAGTGTGGAGCGTGATGTCGATGACGGTGCCGTCGGCCTTGTATTTTTCCATCTCAATCCAGTCGCCGATGCGCACCATGTCGTTGGCGGACAGCTGAATCCCGGCGACAAAGCCCAGAATTGTGTTCTGGAAGATAAGGAGCAAAACGGCCGTCGCCGCGCCGAGCCCGCTGAGGAGCAGGAGAGGGGAGCGGTCGATGAGGGCGCTGACGGAGATGACGACGGCCACCGCGTAAAGGAAGATTTTGATAATCTGGAGAAAGCCCTTGATGGGCCGCTCTTTCGATATCTCGAAATTCCTGTAGATCTCGTCGATGGCGTTGAGGAGCTTGTCGAGCGAAAACGCCACCACAAAGGCGACGTAACATAAAACGAGGCGGGAGATCCACGTTTTGATTTCCGGAAAGAGCGGGGAGCACAGGTAGATGACGACGGCGGGGGCGAGGTGCGCGAGGCGGTCGAACGTCCCGCTGCTGAGGAGGTAGTCGTCCCATTTCGACTTGCTGCGCCGGATCACGGCGGCAAGGAGCCTGAGCAGGACTCTCCTTGTAAACGCAAGCGCGAGGAGGGACAAAATCACCGTCCCGGCCGCGAGCAGGGCGATGGCCAGGGCGGACGCGGCCGCGGGGCCTAAGTTTTTCTGCTGAAAAGCGGTGACAAGTGCTTCGCGCATTCCCATTCGCTCCTTCCGGGATATTTTTACCGTCAAAATATAGCTCGATTATATCGAAAGCGCGCAGGCGCGGCAAGCCGCCGCCGCGCTTTTATTTTAGTATGGGACGCGCAGGCAAAAAGAAACCGCCTTAAAAGGCGGCAAAAGAGTGCTTTGCTGATTCTGAAACTCTGCGGTGCAGTATAATCCGATAATACGGGAGGACAGGCCGTTATGCCCGCTTTTTTCCCACCATCGTCCTCTTCTCAGGGGCAGTCGGATACAGCGCCCTTCATACGGCGCCGTCATTTTGTCAGACGGCGCGACGGACCGCCCGGCCGGTTTTTATGTCAGGCGAGGCCGGCTCAGGGGCTTTCTCCCGGCCGAGGGTCAGAAGGAGGGCCGGCAGGGCGTAGACGATGGCAAAGAGGGAGGCATACGTACCGAAAGCCCGGACAAGGAAATAGCTTAAGGCCACGTTGACGTAGAACCAGAAGAGGGTGCCAAGATAATACAGGGCGTCGCCTAAGTGCCGCTTCTCTTTGGTGAAGGCGTACTCGTTTAAGGCCAGAACCGCCTGCCTGAGGTTGTTGGTCGAGAACACAGTGGCGCTGTTGTATCCCCGGATGCCGTGGAACACGCTCCACTGGGTGGAGAGCATGAAAAACATGGGGAGCAGGGCGGCGACCGGATTGACCCCTTCCGGGATAAAGGCCAGGGCAAGAGCGCCCGCCATGTCGATAAGGATGCTGTAGCGCTGGATATTTATATGCGTCCGCTTCGACAGAAGGGCGACGAGGTAAATCCCAAGGATGTACACAAAAAGCGCGAGAAACCGGAGCAGGAACTCGTCCGCCTTTCTGCCTGTGATGGCAAAGACAAGGTCGATGAGGTTCATCGTCTGGGCCGAGCCCAAATTTCCCCTGCAGAGCACGGCGTAGCCGGCCAGAAAGCCGCCCACGCAGCACATGAGGCCGTGGAGGATGAGGTCGCAGTTTTTTCGGATGGAGATCCGGATACCGTTCATTTATTAAGGTCGTCTCTTTTCTGTTGCTGAGTGAAGGACGCAACAAGTCCTTTTGTAACAGAATACCGGGGGAAAATCAATCGCAAATCCTACAAAAATGCCGTGTTTTTTCCGTATTTTCATTGGTTTATAAAAAACCTTCAAAGATTCAAGGTTCCCGCGCCATCTACGCCGCGCAAAGGACGTCATGATAAATGCAAAAAGAAACCGCCCTTTGAGGGCGGCTAAAAAGTGCTTTACTGGTTTTGAAAACTCTGCGGTATAAGTATATTGCGGGGTGAGGGGGAGTATGACGCGTCTTTGAAATAAAATGTGGTAACGCGCTATAGCACAATCAATGTGTCGATGTTGGTGAAATCTTGTAATAATTTATAAATATGGTAGCCTCAATAGGGCTGAAATCAGCTGAGCCCAAATTAGAACATTGGGTGAGTGTGAATGGATATTGCACAAGCGTTGGAGATGCTAAAGACACTGGCCGATGGTGTCAATCCGCTAACCGGCGAAATCCTTGCGCCAACTGATTCCTGTAATCAGCCGGAGATTATTTGCGCTCTTTATTGTGTCATTCGTGAGGTTGAAAAGAAAAAGGTGCGTCAAAAAAAGCTCCCGGAAAATGCAGGAAAACCTTGGACAAAAGAAGAAGAATCGATCCTCTGTCAGATGTTTGATGCCGGAAGCTCAAAGAAAGAATTGAGCAGCTATTTCAAGAGGACAAGCGGCGCAATTGCCGCACGGCTGGTGCGCCTCGGGAAAATCCAAGACAGGTATTCGTTTTAGTCATAGCAAATACAAAAGTAAAGCCGCCGAACCGGCGGCTTTTGGTTTGAAGGATTGCGCAAACCTTTTTGAGTTATTTGTGAATACACTTCTTTACGCCGGCTTATCCGTTGCCTCCGATGCCGCGGCTTGGTCGGACAGGGAGTGCCGGTACCCGAAAATGGTAATGCATTCGGTGGGGCAGTTGTCGGCGCACTGGCCGCAGCCCGTGCATTTTTCCGGATCAATCTCCGCCAGCGCATCTTTTACATGGATGGCGTCATGCTCGCACACCTTGGTGCATCGCATGCAGCCGATGCAGCCGGTGCGGCACACCTTGCGCACAACCGCGCCTTTGTCGTGGCTGGAGCAGCGCACCACGCCGCGCGTGCTGCCGGGCGCCATCGTAATCAGCGCTTTCGGGCACGCGGCGACGCATGTAGTGCAGCCCCTGCACTTTGAGGCGTCTATATACGCCAGCCCGTCTTTGATGCGAATCGCGCCGTATTCGCACGCGGCGGCGCAGTCGCCGTAACCCAGGCAGCCGTAGGAACACGCGCGGTCGCCGCCGAAAAACTGCGCGGCCGCCCTGCAGGTCGGAATACCCCGGTATTCCTGCTTGACGCCGTCAAACGATTTGCAGCCGCCGCAGCGCACCAGCGCCACCTGCGTCTTAACGCCGGTGTTGCTCACGCCGAGGATTTCCGCCGTGGCTTCCGCCACCGCGGCGCCGCCGGGCGAACACAGGCCCACCCTGGCGCCTTCATGCGCCATGGCCTGCGCATAGCCCTCGCATCCGGAGTAGCCGCAGGCGCCGCAGTTGGCGCCGGGCAGCACTTCCTTCAGCGCTTCGACCTTTTCGTCGCGGGGAACGGCCATCACAGCCGACGCGATGGACAAAATCAATCCAAATACCAGGCCCAGCCCGGCGAGAATGCCGACAGCCAGTAATATCGCACTCATAGTCAGTATCCTTCCTATAGGTGATTAGAGCCCGAACAGCCCCTGAAATCCGGTAAAGGACAGGGACACCAGCGAGGCGGAGATCAGCGTGATCGGCAGGCCTTTCAGCCGTTCGGGAATCGGCGCCGTCTCCAGCCGTTCGCGCACGCCGGCGAACATCACCATGGCGATCAGGAAGCCGCCGCCCGAACCGAGCGCGTTGACCAGCGACTGCACGAAGCCAAAATTTCTGTCAATATTCAGAAAGGTGACGCCCAGCACGGCGCAGTTTGTGGTAATCAGCGGCAGGTAAATGCCGAGCGATTTATACAGCTGCGTGACAAAGCGCTTGAGCACAATCTCCACCAGCTGTACCAGCGCGGCGATAATCAGAATAAACACGATGGTCTGCAGGTAGGCCAGCCCCGCGGGAACCAGCACCAGCGTATAAATCGGCCAGGTCGCGGCGGTGGCCATCAGCATGACGAAAATGACGGCAAGCGACATGCCGACCGCGGAAGAGAGCTTCTTGGACACGCCCAGAAACGGGCAGATCCCCAGAAACTGCACCAGAACAAAGTTGTTGACCAGCAGCCCGCCGATTAAAATCGCAAACAGGGATGATTTATCCATCGGTTATTTCTCCTTCCCTTCAGGATCCGCCGCGCTGTGGCACATATCCGAGGCCGGGCAGGCAGCGCAGGAGCTGCACTCCGCTTTCGGGGCGCTGAGCTTGTCGGAGAGCCGGTTGGTCAGCCAGATCAGAATGCCGAACACGAAAAACCCGCCTGCGGGCAGCACGAAAACGGTGACGGGCGTGACCAGGCCGCCGTCCGGCCAGCCGAAAAGTGTGCCGCTGCCGAACAGCTCGCGGATACCGCCCATGACGATGAGCGCGGCCGTAAATCCGACGCCCATCCCGAGCCCGTCCAGAGCGGAAAGGGCCACGCTGTTTTTGCTTGCGTACGCTTCGGCGCGTCCGAGAATGATGCAGTTGACCACAATCAGCGGCAGGTAAATGCCCAGCGCCTTGTCGATGGCGGGCAGGTAGGCTTTCACCAGCATCTGCACGATGGTGGTAAAGCCCGCGATCACGACGATAAACGCGGGCAGGCGGACCTTGCCCGGAATGACCTTGCGCAGCAGGGAAATTACGATGTTGGAGCACACCAGCACGAACGTGGCGGCCGCGCCCATGCCAAGGCCGTTGACCGCCGCGGTGGACACCGCCAGCGTGGGGCAGGTGCCGAGGACGAGGCGGAAAACGGGGTTTTCAATCAGCAGGCCTTTGGTAAACGCCTGTTTGTAGTTCGCGTTCATCAGCCCTGCCCTCCTTTCAGATAGCCGTTATAATACGCAATCGCCTGATTGACGCCGGAAATCACGCCCTTGGATGTTTTGGTGGCCTGAGACACCACATCGACGTCCTGACCCGGCTCCAGCGGGCGCTCGGCTCCGGCTTCCACGATGCGGTCGAGCAGCCCGCCCTTTTTCACTTTGTCCACATAACCGGCCGTTTCGTTATCCTCGGTGACAGCCACGCCGGTTATCTTGCCGTCCGTAGAAATGCCCGTCATCACCACAAGGCCGGAGCTTTTTCCCGTGACGGACACTGAGAATACGAACCCGATGACGTCGCCGTCTTTGACGGCCTCGTAATACTCCACGGTTTTCCCCTCAATATCCAGCGTCTTTTTCTCAAACGAATCGGCGGGCATCACCTGCATGCGCGCCTCGTTGGCGGCCGCTTCGTTGATTTCGGCGATTCTGTCATGCGTCAGCGCGTTGGTGCCCGCCAGAGCGGCGGTCGTCACCGCCGCAATTAAAGCCAGCGCGCACGCGGATATGAGAATTTCCTTGATATTGAGCTTACTCACGGCGCAACCTCCGTTTCGAGCCAAACGGCAGCGGCTGGGTCACACGCTCAATCAGAGGAACGAGGATATTCATCAGAATAATGGCATAAGACACGCCTTCCGGCAGCGAGCCGTACAATCGGAACAGAACGGTCAGCAGCCCGCAGCCCACCGCGAACACCACCTTGCCCGCTTTGCCGAGCGGCGAGGTGACGTAATCGGTCGCCATGAAAATGGCGCCGATCAGCAAGCCGCCGGACAGAATATGTACCAGCGGCGGCTGGCCGAGAATCCATGTCAGCACAAACACGGTGCCGATAAAGGTGAGCGGGATGAGCGGCGAAATCACGCGGCGGATGACCAGGTAAACGCCGCCGATCAGCAGCGCCAGCGCGCAGGTCTCGCCCAGGCTTCCCGCCCGTATGCCCAGAAACAGTTCGCCCAGCGAGAGGGTTATCGGCTGACCCTGCTGCAGCTGAGTCAGCGGAGTCGCCGTAGAGACAGCGTCGGCAGCCGCCTTCAGCGGCGGCACCCAGGTGTTCATCGTCTCGGGGAAACTGAACATCAGCACAATGCGGCCTGCCAGCGCGGGGTTGACGAAGTTGTACCCCAGCCCGCCGAACATCTGCTTGGCCACCACAATCGCCACCACGGAGCCGAAGGCCGCCTGCCAGAGCGGCAGAGTGGACGGCAGGTTAAACGCCAGCAGCGCGCCGGTCACCACGGCGGACAGGTCGCCCACGGTCTGCGGGCGTTTCATGATTATGCGGCAGACATACTCCGCCGCCACGGAAGCGGCGATGCACACGATCGTCACCGCCGCCGCGCGCCACCCGAACAGCAGCACGGACGCGACCGCCGCGGGCACAAGCGCGATCAATACGTCCAGCATGATGCCGCGTATCGACGCGCCGCTGTGCAAATGCGGCGACGCGCTTACAACCAGAGGTCTTTCCATGGACCCAGTCACTCTCCCTTAATATTTGTCAACATATTTTTATATGTTATCTACAATTTCAATCTGCTGATTACTTCCGCAATCGGCGGATTACTTTGACGAAGCCCTGCGCACAGCGTCTTTCGCCAGCCGCATGGTCTGCACGTTCGGCAGCACTGCCGGGCAGACATACGAGCAGCAGCCGCATTCCATGCAGGTCATCACGCCCAGCTTCTCCAGCGCCTTGACGTCGCCCTTTTGGAGCGCGGCCGTGATGGAGGGGGGCGTCAGGTTCATGGGGCAGGCGTTTACGCAGCGGGCGCAGCGGATGCACGTTGCCGGTTCGTACGTGCTCAGGTCCTTTTCCGCAAACGCCAGAATGGCGTTTGTCTGTTTCAGCACGGGGAAAGAGTCGGCCATCAGAGACTGCCCCATCATGGGGCCGCCCATCAGGAGCTTGCGCACCTCGGCTTTGGTGCCGCAAAAATCCAAGACGTCGCAAACGGGCGTTCCCACGATGACGCGCACGTTTTGCGGCCCGGCAATTGCGGAGCCGTCCACCGTAATCCGCTTGTCCACAAGCGGCATGCCGGTTTTCAGATAGCGCGACAGGAACGCCACCGACGTGACGTTCATGACCACGCAGCCGACGTCGGCCGGCAGCTTGCCGGGCGGCACCCGGCGGCCGGTGCAGGCGAAAATCAGCACCTTTTCCGCGCCCTGCGGATAGCGGGAGGGAAGCGGCTTGACCGTCACCTCGCGCCCCGGCTGCGAGACATGCCGCGCGATTTTGGACAGCTCGGCAATCGCTTTGGGTTTGTTGTTCTCGACGGCGATGATGACGCGCGATGAGTCCAGAAACTCCATGACGGTCAGCGCGCCCGAGGCAATATCCCACGAGTTTTCCAGGCACTCGCGGTAGTCGGCGGTGATGTAAGGCTCGCATTCCGCCGCGTTGATGATGACGGTGTCAATCGCGTCGCGGTTTGCGGGGCTGAGCTTGATATGCGTCGGGAACCCGGCGCCGCCCAGGCCCACGAGCCCTGAGGCGCGCACCGCCCTGATAAAATCCTCGAAGGAATTCACAACAGGGGGCCTCACGCTCTCGTGGATGCGCTGCTGGCCATCGGGCTCAATCACCACGGCTGCGGTTTTTACGCCGCTGGGCAGCTGCAGTTCCGTAATGGCCGTGACCTTGCCCGACACGCCGCTGTGAATGGGCGCCGATACCGGGCGGTCGCAGTCGCCGACGACCTGGCCGACCTCCACCGTATCGCCCGCTTTCACCAAAGGAACGCAGGGGGCGCCCGCGTGCTGGGACATGGGGAGGATGATGCGCTGGGGCACGGGCAGAACGCGCGTTTCGCAGTCGGCCGTGTTTTTGCGGTGCGGCACATGCACGCCGCCGCGGGGCTTTAAGCGAATAGACTCCAGAACTCTCATTATGAAAACCATGCCTTTCCATATCGGGCGAATCTGTGCCCGGAAGTTACGAAGAGAGACGGCGCGGCCGGGCGCCGTAAAGCGCAGTAAAACATCAAGAGGAAACCGCGCATCGAAGGGGATAGAACCTGACGGGCTTTTGAGCAGGTTCCATCGTCAATCGAGTTTTATTATAATATATCTGTACTCAATGTACAATATTTGCGCGGCGAAGACTCGGTTTTTTGGACAATATTGTTAATTAAAATTATAAGTGCGTTAAATTTCAGGAGGAAAACCTTATTTTTCACACAATTCTTTGTCAAATAAATAACAACTAGTCGGATTGCCATTCTGACTGCCGGAAAAAGCCGGGCTAAAGCGTATCGCCACCGGGTTGCGAGAGAGCTTCAAACCTCCTTCGGCATAAAAAATCGAGCAGGCGCTAAAGCCTGCTCTGTATTATTCAGGAAAAACTTGCGGCAAAAAGAAAAGAGTGTTCACCGGGATTAAAAATCCTTCATGAACACTCGTTCTGGTCCGAGTGACAGGACTTGAACCTGCGGCATCCTGCTCCCAAAGCAGGCGCGCTACCAACTGCGCTACACCCGGGCGTTTATTCAGTTTTCGCGTTTTGCACGGTATATTATACAGGATGCGCCCGAAACGTTCAAGTGGGTACTTAGCGCGCCGCCACGCGCGTTTTGGCAGGACGGGAGCGGAATTGTGATTGCAGTTTGCCGGATGTGCTGTTATAATGCTTTTAGTTAAACTGGCACCGCACTTTAACGACTTATGATGTATTGTGGAGGTATACCTATGGAAGTCAGGTTAGTTGACCACGGCAAGGGTAAGCTGAAAACGCTCGTCTATTTCGCGCCCGAGGACGGGTTCTCCGTCGCTTCCGTCATCGTGTACGGCGAGAAGGAGGCCGTTCTCATCGACACGCAGTGGAGACGTTCCGACGCGTACCGCGTGGCGGCCCTCATCAGCGAGCTGGGCAGGGATCTCACGCACATCTTCGTCACCCACGCCCACCCGGACCACTACTTCGGTACGGCGTACATCGCCGAGCAGTTCCCGGGCGTAAAGTGCGTCGCGCCGAAGGACTGCTACAAGATGATTTACGACCAGTTCTATGACAAGATTGACCACTGGACGCAGGTCATCGGCAAGCTCAACGTCTGCACGAAGCGCGTCGAGCTCGAGCCGCTCGGGGACGACAAGTGCATCATGATCGAAGGCGAGCGCATCGAAATCTTCACCGAGCGCATGGGCGACGTGAAGTACAACTCCCTCGTCTGGATCCCCTCGATTAAGACGGTCTACGGCAGCGACATTCTCTTCTCCGAGTCGCACCCGTTCACCTGCGAAGTGACGAAGGCCGAGCGCCAGAAGTGGCTCGAGGACCTCGACTTCATCGAGAGCTTAAAGCCGGAAGTCATCATCCCGGGCCACGCCAAACCCGGCATGCCGTTTACGCTCTGCTCCGTCGATTTCACCCGTGCCTACCTGCACGCGACGGAAGAAGTCCTCGCGAGCACCAGGACGGCCGGCGAGTTCTTCCTCGAGATGTGCCGCCGCTTCCCGAACGCCAACCTGGTCATGCTCTCCAACGAGATGAACGCCACGGTGTTCAAGGGCGGCAGAGAGTGGAACTGGCGCGAAGACGACGTCGACCCGACGACTGGCGAGTAACTGACTTACTTACTGACTTACTTAAAGTACATGCAGAGAAAAAAACGCGTGCCGCTTAAAGCGGCACGCGTTTTCTCAAGCATGACATAAACAGCGGAAAAACCTTATTTCCTCGATTTTTCGACGACGAGCTTGGCCAGGTCAAGCACCTTTTCGGAGTAGCCCCACTCGTTGTCGTACCACGCGATGAGCTTCATGAAGGTGTCCGTCAGCTGGATGCCGGCCGACGCGTCGAAAATCGAGATGCGTTTGTCCCCGATAAAGTCGGAGGAGACGACGGCTTCGTCCGTATACCCGAGGATGCCCTTGTACTCGTTTTCCGAGCAGCGCTTCATCAGGGCGCACACTTCATCGTACGTCGTGGGCCGCTCGAGGTTGACCGTGAGGTCGACGACGGAGACGTCGAGCGTCGGAACGCGCATGGACATGCCCGTGAGCTTGCCGTTGAGCTCCGGGATGACCTTTCCGACGGCTGCCGCCGCGCCCGTCGACGAGGGGATGATGTTGTACGACGCGGCGCGCCCGCCCCGCCAGTCCTTCAGGGACTTGCCGTCGACCGTCTTCTGCGTCGCCGTGACGGAGTGGACGGTCGTCATCAGGCCGGAGGCGATCCCGTAGTTGTCGTGAATGATTTTCGCGAGGGGTGCGAGGCAGTTTGTGGTGCACGAGGCGTTGGAGACGATGTCCATCGACGGGTCGTACTTGTCGAAGTTGACGCCGGCGACGAACATGGGGATGTCGGACGACGGCGCCGTCACGACGACTTTCTTCGCGCCGGCGCGCAGGTGCGCCGAGGCCTTTTCAAGCGTCTTGAACTGGCCTGTCGCGTCGATGAGGCAGTCGATGTCCGTGTCGCCCCACGGGATGTTCTCCGGATTGCGGTCCGAGAAGGTGGGGATGGCGCGGCCGTTGATGATGAGGCTCTTCTCAGTGTAGGAGATCTCATAGCCGAGCCGGCCGTGGATGGTGTCGTACTTCAGCATATAGGCCATGTAATCCGTCGGATAGGTCGCGTTTATCGCCGTAACCTCAATGTCGTCGCGCTCGAGGCTGGCGCGCAGGACAATCCGGCCGATTCGCCCGAAGCCCGTTATGCCGACTTTGATGCTCATTTCTATTCCTCCATAAGCTGCCTGACTGGGCAGATTTAAGTATTTTCATTATAGCAACATTCCGACATAAATTAAAGACTTTCGATAAAGAAAGCGATATTCTTACAAAAACATGAGAAAAAAGTCTTGAGTATATCTCGTCGTTTTGCTATCATTAAAAAATGTATTTTGCACCAAAACATAGCCTGATACATAGATTTCGACATGGTTTTTACTGCGCCGGTGGAAAGCTTTTACGCGTATTTTCCGCCGGAAATGCCCACATAGTTTTAGTAGCGGGGCTATAGTCTGATTTATCCTTAGAACGTCAAAGCGCCGGATTTCCCGGCGGACTTTTTGTGCCGGATAAGGCTTTTACAGAAAAATACGATCGAAAGGTGTTTTGTCCCTTGGTTGTGCGTCGTGACAACATGTATTCGCCCCTGTCTGTTGTCGTCCTGAAAGACGGAGAGGTGCTTTACTATGATCCCGCTGCGGCGGAAATCTTCCCGGATATTGAAAACTTAAACCCTGAGGCGATTTTTGACGGGCCGATCCCGGGCGCGGACGAAGAGCCCGTCGCAAAGGAAATCACGGTGGACGGGCAGGCCGTTTTCGTCAGCGCCGTCACGCAAAACGGCTATACCGTGCTGGTCTTGCGCAAATCGGACAGCGTCGGCGAGCAGGCGCTGTGCGCCATCGAAGCGGCAAGCGGCGAGATGCGCAATCTCCTGAGCGTGATGAAGATGGCCTCCGGCCTGATGATCCAGCACGTTGAGAGCTTCGCCAACACAAAGCTGAACAAGTACGTGTCCATGCTGACGCACAGTTATTTCAGCCTGCTGCGCCTGACCAACAATCTGTCCGACTTCAGCAGCTACCTGCGCGGCACGTACTACTTAAACTGCGCGTTTTTCGATATCGCCGCGCTCGTCAATGAACTGGCCGATTCGCTCAACACCGTGCTGCAGGACAAGGACATCGCCGTCGACGTCATCGGCGGGGACAAGCCGATCCTCATCTTCGCCGACCGCGAGAAAGTCATAAAGCTCATTTTAAACCTCGTGTCCAACGCCGTCGCCGGCATCGGCGACCGTGGAACAATCACGCTCTCCGTCGCGTCAAACAAAGAGCGCGTCGTCCTGTCCGTCGCGGACAACGGGAGAGGACTGACGGAAGAGGAGATCGCCGCGGTCTGGAACCGCTATCAGGCGCGGGGAAGCGGCGAGGCGCACAAGGGAGTCGGCCTCGGCATGACGATTGTGCAGATGATTGCCCGCCAGCACGGCGGGAATGTCGTCCTGGAGTCTCAGGCCGGCGTGGGGACGAAAGTCACGGTGTCGCTGCCCCTGTTCGCTCAGGAAGACACGAGCCTTAAGACGGAAAAAACCGTGTACGAGAGCTCCGGCTTCTCGCCGGTGCTGACGGAGCTGGCCGGCGTCCTGAATTATACGAAGTACGACCCCAGGTTTATTGAGTGACGCGGCTTTTTTCACGGGAGTGAAAGGGCTATGGAGACGACGAAGACCCTCGGCATTTATATTCATATACCGTTTTGCATGGCAAAATGCGCCTACTGCGACTTTTACTCCCTGGCCGACCGCGAGAAGCTCATGCCGGATTTCCAGCATGCCCTTCTCCGCCACATCAAGGAGTACGCGCCGCAGCTGGACGGGTACCTGATCGACACCGTCTACTTCGGCGGCGGCACGCCCAGTTTCTACGGGAGCGACCGCCTCATCCGCATTTTCAACGCCCTGAAAAAATACGGCAACGTCCTTATCGACTCGGAGGTGACCGTCGAGGTCAACCCCGGCACCATCACGAAGGCAGATATGCAGCGCCTCGTCCGCGCCGGGTTTAACCGCATATCCATCGGCGTGCAGACGTCGGACGACGGGCTGCTCAAAAGCCTCGGCCGCCGCCACACTTTCGCCGACGCGGAGGAGACGGTGAAAAACGCGCGCGAGGCCGGGTTTAAAAACGTGAGCATCGACCTCATCTACGGCCTGCCGTCCCAGACGCGCGACGCGTGGGCGGAGACGCTCAACCGCGCCGCCGCGCTCAAGCCGGACCACATCTCGTGTTACGGCCTGAAAATTGAGGAGGGGTCGCAGCTTTATATCTACAAGAACTCGCCCTTCATACCGGACGACGACGCGCAGGCCGATATGTACCTGTACGCGGTGGAGGCCCTCGAGCGGTTCGGTTACAGGCAGTACGAAATCTCAAACTTCGCCCGCCGCGGGTTTGAGTCGAAGCACAACCTTAAGTACTGGATGGGGGACGAGTACCTCGGCTTCGGCCCGGGGGCGCACTCCTACATCGGCGGCAAACGGTACAACTTCATCGCCGACCTCGAGCGGTATATCGAAAACGTCCTCAGCGGCAAGTCGGTGGTGGACTTAAGCGAGGAAATCACCGATTTCGAGCGCGCGAGCGAGTACCTCATGCTCCGGCTTCGCACGACGCGGGGCATCTCCGAGGAGGAGTACTACGAGATCTACCCGTGCAGCATGGAAAAGGCGGTCGAGCTCTTCAAGCAGTATGAAAAGCACGGCTGGGCGCAGTTTAAGGACGGGCGGTGGAGCTTCACGCCCGAGGGCTTTTTACGCTCGAACATCCTCATCGGCCAGCTCCTCGAGACGCAGACGAAGCAGCGCTCGCTGATGACGCGCCCGTGGGAGCAGCCGGAAGACGCCCTGCTGCGCTCGCAGCTGACGCTGTTCGACTTAAAGCCCAAGGAAGTGCAGATGTTCCGCGGGATTTAGGGGAGCGCCCTGAAAGAGTAACAGATATTGTATCTAAATGTAATCGATTGTTCTTGAATTTACGGCGCCCGACTCGTTAGACTAATAGAAAAACCGCTGTGTTTTGCGGCGGTTTTTGGGAGAATGTGGACTTTTACGTAGAAATGAGTGTTATGGTGAAGAAAGCAGCAGAAAAAAAAGGAAACAAGACGGTAAAAGTCATTATAATAACCGCTTTGGCGCTTGTTGTCGTCGTCGTGGGCGGCATACTCGGCGCCGGGCTTTACGCCGGCGGGATGGGCACCGTTTTTCCCAACGTCTCGGCAAGCGGCATCCCCCTCGGGGGGCTGACGCTTTCTGAGGCGGCGCGCGCCCTTGCCGGCGCCGGATACGATAAGAGCCTTGAGCAGGTCTACGCCGTCATCAATTTCCCCGACGACGAGTCGCTCGTCGTGAAAGGGACGGAGGCGGGGCTGTCGCTCACGTCGCAGCAGGCGGCGCAGGTCGCCTACGATTACGGCAGGTCGCCGAACGTGTTCCGCCGCGGCGTCAACTATTTAACCTCGTTCTTTAAAAGCGTGGACGTGCTGCGCGATAAGCTCGGCCCGCTCAACGAAGGGTACCTGCGCGGCGTTGTCAGGGAGCGCGTGGAGGCTTTCAACCGCAAGGCCGAGAAAGACAGCTACACCGTCACCGAAACGCAGATTCTCATCACGAAGGGCAGCGCGGGCCGGAAGGCCGACGAGGACGCCGTGTACACGATGCTCGTCGACGCGCTGGTCAAGTCGGCGGAGCAGAACGCGCCCGTCGAAGTGGAATACAACATCGGCAGCGAGGGCGGGGACACCATCGACCTCGAGGCCATCTTAAACGACGTCAGGGTCGAGCCCGTCAACGCGCGGTACGACCCGGAGACGTACTCCATCGTCCCGCATGTAAACGGCGTGAGCTTCGACCTCGAGGCGGCCAGAAAAGCGCTCGAGAGCGCCGATGCGGGCGAGACGGTGGCAATTGACCTCGTTATCGCCCCGCCGGAAGTCACGACGGAGGCGCTCGAGAAAATCTATTTTGCCGACGTGCTCGTCGAGAAGACGACGCATGTGGCCGGCACGAGCAACCGCCGCCACAATGTGCGCCTTGCGGCCGAGACCATCAACAACCTCGTGCTCAATCCGGGCGACACCTTCTCGTTTAACAAGACGGTCGGCCAGCGCACGCTCGAGCGCGGCTACAAGCCGGCCGGCGCGTACGTGGGCGGCGAAGTCGTCGACGAAGTCGGCGGCGGGATCTGCCAGGTCTCGTCGATGCTCTACCACAACGCGCTGTACGCGGATCTGGAAATCGTCAGCCGCAAAAACCACATGTTCACCGTCTCGTACCTGCCGCTCGGCATCGACGCCACAATCAACTGGGGCACCATCGACTTTAAGTTCAAAAACAACACCGATTACCCCATCCGCATCGTCACGCACTACGACGAGGAGAAACACGACCTGACCGTCACGTTCTACGGGACGAAGACGTCCGACAAGAGGATTGAGGTCGTCTACGAAGTCATAAAGAAGACGAACCCGGAGACGATTTATAAAGAAGACCCGAGCGTCGCCGAGGGGAAGACCGTCACGAAGCAATCGGGCAGCGCCGGCTACACGGTGGACACCTATAAGCTGGTGTACGACAAGGACGGCAAGCTCGAGAGCAAGACGTACATCGACCGCAGCACGTACCGCCCGCAAAACAAGATCGTGCTCGTCCCCGTCGGCTCGCTCACCCAGGGCGAGGCGGGAGCGCCGGCGCAGGAGACGGGCGCAAATGAGTCGCCCGCGCCCGAAGCGCCTGAGACGCCCGTGACGCCGCCGCCCGCGCCCGAACCTCCCGCCGGAGAGCCCGCGGATGCTCAGACGGCCGGCGAGGCGGCGGAATAAGTAAAAAAACAGCCGAACGCCGTTCGGCTGTTTTTTGCCGCGCTCTCAAAGCGGAATATCTCCGCCGCCGCGCCAATATCGTAAGAAAGGCAGTATGCAGAAAAGGAAGCCGGAGTATGAGTTTTATTGAAATTATTGCGCTCGCATTTGGCCTTGCGATGGACGCCGTCGCCGTCGCAATCTGCAAGGGGCTTGGCGCCGTGCGCCTGACGTGGAAGAATACCCTGACCGTCGGCGCGTGGTTCGGCGGCTTTCAGGCCCTTATGCCGGCGCTCGGCTTCCTCCTCGGCACGACGTTTGCCGGCTACATCAAGGCGTATTCCGGATGGATTGCCTTTGTGCTCCTCGCCGTCATCGGCGTGAACATGATCCGCGAAGCCATTTCGGGAGAAGGCGCGGAGGACCACCCCGCCGTCTGCTCCTTTTCGGCGCGCTCGATGTTTCTGCTCGCCGTCGCCACCAGCATCGACGCTCTCGCCGTGGGCGTGACGTTTTCGTTCCTCGACGTCGATATCCTGCCCGCGGCGGCCCTCATCGGCGTGATGACGTTTATCCTCTCCGGCATCGGCGTGCGCATCGGGCACTTCTTCGGCAAGCGCTTTCAAAAGCCCGCGGAAATCACGGGCGGGTGCATCCTCTGCCTGCTGGGCGTGAAAATCCTCCTTGAGCAGCTCGGCGTGCTGTAAGCGTCGAAGGTTATATGGCCAATAAAATAAAAAACCGCGCACTTGCCAGTGCGCGGTTTTTCGCGTTTTGGCGGCTTGCCGCCGCTTTTTTGCAATTCGAGAGTTATTGTCGATTTAGACTTGTCGCGGCGCTTTAGGCGTCCGGACTGTCAGCAAGCCACGTGACGAGCAGGTCCACGCACGCGCCGTAGGAGCGGACGCCGAGCTCCTGCCCGTAGCTTTTGAGGAACCCGTCGTACAGGGTCGACGCCGCCTCCGACGCCGGCGTCTCGAAACGCTCCCAGTAGGCGCTCTGCTCGGCAAAGTCGGAAAGGACTTCGGCGCTGAGCGTCTGGGACAGGGCGTACCACGCGTCGGGGTCGGCCCCGTAGAGCGCGTCGGAGAGGTAGAGCAGGCCGCCGAAGTACCCGGAGTAGGCGTAGACGTCGTTTCCGGAGGTGATGCAGGCGGCAATCGAGGCGAAGTTGGCCTCGTCCTCCGAGTGGACGCCGCGCTGGTGCGCCATTTCGTGGGCGATTGTAAACGGGATGGTAAAGACCGGCACGTCCACGTTGACGTTCGCCTCGCCCGTAAACCCGTAGTACACGCCCGTAAAGCCGAGGTAGCTCATGATTCTGGAAAAAATCATCGGCTTCGGGGGGTAGGCGGGGGCGTCCAGCACGGGAAACTCCGAGACAATCCCGTCGTACACGGCGGCGGACTGGTCGAAGATCTCGCGCAGGGGGACGCGCACGCGCCCGTTTTCATCCCGCGGGACTTTTCTGGAGTATTCGCTCGCCTTCTCGGCAAACAGCGCCGTAACGCGCCTTAAGTCCTCGACGGAGACGCCGTCGCTTATCAGGCCGGTCTTTTCCGCGAGATTGCGGCCGCTGTAGCCGATGCCCCACGTCCACGAAAACAGCGCCGCTACCCACGCCGCCACGGTGACCATGACGGACAGGTGCCGCAAAACAGCCTTCAGCCGCGCGGTGCGGCGGATGAGCGCGACGATGAGCGCGGCAAGCGCCGCAAATACCCAGACAACGCACGCGGCGATGAGGATTTCGCTGACGGATATGTAGCGCAGCGGCCCGAGCGAGGTGACTTGAGCGAGAAAGCCGCGCAGCGGGGCGGAAATCGCTTGCTCCGCCCGGTCCGCCCGGGTCGGGTCCCCCCGCATGATAAGGAAGAGCAGGAGAGAGAAAAGCGGTATGATGAGCGCCGCAATGCGGACTGCAAGGGCGCAGCGCGCGGCGCGTTTTTGTCTGAGCTTATGTACCATTGCGGCACCTCCTTGCCGGTTCTACCGACAGTATAGAGGCCCGGGCGCCCGGACGCAAGCCATAAAACATGGCGGCGCAACCAGTTGCTCCATTACGCGCAAAAAAGACGGAAAACGCCATCAGACCGCGGGTATTAACATTCTCGCTTGCAAGTCCGCGAAATTGTATTATAATGGTAATAACACAATATTTGGGAGGCGGCGTCATGCTCGGTGCAATTATTGGCGACATCGTCGGTTCTCGGTTTGAGTGGCAAAACCACAAGAGCAAGGAGTTTGAGCTGCTCACGAAAGAGTGCTTCGTGACGGACGACACCGTCATGACGCTGGCCGTCGCGAAAGCGCTGCTTGAGAGCTGGCCGGGCTTTGACGATCTATCGGAAAAAGCGGTGCGGTACATGCGCGAGCTCGGGAGGATGTATCCCGACTGCGGGTATGGAGCGCGTTTCGAGCAGTGGCTGCTCTCGCACGACCCGGAGCCCTACAACAGCTGCGGAAACGGCGCGGCCATGCGCGTGAGCGCCTGCGGGTGGGCGGCGCGAAGCCTTGAAGAGGTTAAAAAGCTTTCAAAAGCCGTCACGGAAGTGACGCACAACCACCCCGAAGGGCTCAAGGGCGCCGAGGCGACGGCCGCCGCCGTCTTCCTCGCCCGGACGGGGACGAGCATGCCCGAGATCCGCAGCTACATAACGGCGCACTATTACCCGATTGACTTTACGCTCGACGAGATACGCGACAGCTACGCGTTCGACGAGTTCTGCCAGGGGACAGTCCCGCAGGCTCTCGAGGCGTTTTTCGAGTCGACGGGCTTTGAAGACGCGCTCCGCAACGCCGTCTCCATCGGGGGCGACAGCGACACAATCGCCGCCATAGCGGGGAGCGTCGCGGAAGCTTACTACGGCATCCCGACGTGCCTGCGGGCGCGCGCGATGAAGTACCTCGACGGGCGGCTGATGAAAATCCTTCTGGACTTTGAGGCGCAGTACCCGCCGAAAGTGATTTAAGCGCGCGGGCAAAAAGTCAGAACGCCGCGGCAAGGCAAAAGCGGCCAGGGGCGCCGCATTGCGCGCTTTAAAGCCGCTCGGGAGGCACCATGGACTTTTTTCTCACCCTTGCGTTTTTGTTTTTTATCGGCTCCGTCGCGGGCTGGGTCGTAGAGCTTTTATTCCGGCGGTTTTTCTCTTCGGCTAATCCGGACAGGAAGTGGATAAACCCCGGTTTTTGCTCCGGCCCGTACCTGCCGCTTTACGGCGTCGGCCTTTGCCTGATGTACGTCATCGCCCTGCTCGAGGGGACCGGCCCGTTTCAAAGCCCCGTCCTCGGGGAAATCCTTTTGTGCCTTATCATGGCGCTTTGCATGACGGCGCTGGAGTTTGCCGCGGGCAGCCTCGCCCTGAAAATCGCCAACGTGCGGCTGTGGGACTATACGGGGCAATGGGGGAACGTGCGGGGCGTTATCTGCCCGAAATTCTCGCTCGTCTGGGCGGCGTTCGGCGCGCTGTACACGTTTTTCGTGCACCGGCATGTGAAAAGCGCCGTGGCGTGGCTGTTCGGGCACCTATCGTTTTCGTTTTTCATCGGGCTGTTCTTCGGCGTCTTCCTCGTCGACCTGGCGCAGTCGGCGCAGCTCGTGTCGAAGCTCAAGAAATTTGCGGAGGACTACGACGTCATCGTCCGCTACGAGGCCCTCAAGGCCAAAATTCGGGCAAAGCGCGTGGAGGCCAGGCTCAAATACTACTTCTTCCGCCCGTTTTTCACAGAGCGCCCTTTAATCGAGCACCTTCTGGAGCTTAAGGAGTCCTTCGAGCGGAGGATAAAGCGCCGGTAAAAACAAGCAGCGGCCACATTGTGCCGCTGCTTTTCGTTAAGACATAAGTTCGCCGGCGCTTCCGGCCTATTTGATAAACGCCGTTTTGATTTTGTTCTCGGGAATCTCACGCGGCGCGTAGACCTCGTCCGTCCTGCCGACGATGATGCCGCAGCAGGGCGTAAACCCTTCCGGCAGGTTGACTTCCTTAAGAAGCGCCTCGTCGGAAGCCAGCGCGCGGACGGCGCCCCAGATATGGCACGCGCCGAGGCCGAGTTCGACGGCGGCCAGCGCCATGTTCTGGACGATGCAGGCGCAGTTGGAGTAGCCCACGTTGTCGTTGGGGCCCGAGAGCTTTGCCGACACGAGGATGAACACGGGCGCGCCGTACAGCGGGTGCATGGACGGGTTTTGCATCATGGCCGCGCCGGCGCGGTCGATTTTATCGAGCAGGTCTTTTCTGGTGATGACCGTCAGGTGCACGTTTTCAAAGAGCGCGCGGCCGACGGGGGCGGCGTACGCCGCTTTCAGAAGGGTGCGGAGCTGTTCCTCAGTGATGTCGCCGGTAAAGGCGCGGACGGTTTTGCGGCTGAAAATGGCTTCGAGCGTGTTCATGCAGTTTCCTCCTTTGTGGATGAGTGGGAAATGATTCATCTGAAGCCAATTATAGCATGCCTGTCTTCGTATGCAAGGCGGGATAAGCCGCCGCGAAAATATCTGTGAAAAAATCTTTTCTTTTGACGGGATTTGTGTTTTGATTATCATAAATAAAGCCGCGTGCGCGGCTTTTGTGAAGGAGGCGTTCATAATGCCGGCATTCGACTACAAAAAAGCGTACAAGGACCTTTACGAGCCGAAGGCGGCGCCGGCCATCATCGACGTGCCGGCCATCAGCTTCATCGCCGTGCGGGGCGAGGGGGACCCGAACGAGGAAGGCGGAGCGTATCAGAACGCCGTCGAGCTGCTCTACGGCGTCGCCTACACGCTGAAAATGAGCGAGAAGGCCGGATACAAAATCGACGGATACTTCGACTACGTCGTCCCGCCGCTGGAGGGGTTCTGGTGGCAGCCGGGCGTGAAGGGCGTCGATCTCACGCACAAGGAAAGCTTCCACTGGATTTCCGCCATCCGCACGCCGGACTTCGTCACGGAAGGGGACGTGAAATGGGCGGTGGAGACGGCCTCGAAAAAGAAAAAGCGGGACTTTTCCGCCGTTGAGTTTCTCACGATTACGGAGGGGCTTTGCGTCCAGTGCCTGCACGTCGGCCCATACGACTCAGAGCCGGAGACCGTCGCCGCCATGCACCGGTTTATCGACGAAATGGGCTACGAAACGGACTTTTCCGACACGCGCTTTCACCACGAAATTTACCTGAGCGACCCGCGCAAGGTCAGCCCCGAAAAACTCAAAACCGTGATCCGGCACCCGATCAAAAACCGTTACGCGGCGCTCCGGAAGGCCTGACAGGCCGCCCGGAGCTTTGTTTTGCCGCTCGCGCGGAGCCTAAAAAGCAGCCGAAACTGCCCCGCAAGGGTTGACAAGATGGAAATTGTATGGTATCTAGTAATTAGCACTCTAACCCGTCGAGTGCTGACGAAAGTGAACAAAACAGTGTGACTGTATAGCAAATACAGAGCTGTCTTCCAAAAGAAGAGAGAAACGGTTTTGTGAAGCTTTTGCCTTGTATCGGGTGAACTTCGCGTTATCCCGCCGGATAACATTATCTTCCCATCAAAGCTGAATGAAGTTCATGACAAGGCGCTGTATCTGGTATACGGCGCCTTTTTCTGTCTTCTTTTGCGTCAGCACCGGCGAAAATCCTAAAGAAGAACGAGGTGATGAAATGCAGGCTTTGATACTCGCAGCCGGAATGGGGACGCGGCTGAAGGACCTGACGAAAAACGCCGCGAAATGCATGGTCAAGGTGGACGGGAAACCGCTGATTGAGCGGATGCTCTGCCAGCTTGACGAGCTGGAGCTGAGTGAGATTCACATCGTCGTCGGATACATGGCGCGGGACGTCATCTCCTTTGTCCGTTCCCTGAAGATACGCACTCCCGTCCGGTTTATTGAAAACGAACTGTACGCGACGACGAACAACATCTACTCGCTGTACATGGCGCGGGAGGTGCTCAAAAAGGACGACACGCTGCTGCTTGAGTCCGACCTCATCTTGAGCGACGGCATCCTCGGCCGGCTCGCGGACAGCCCGCACCCGAACGTGGCCCTCGTTGCGCCTTATGAAAGCTGGATGGACGGCACCGTCGTCAAAGTCGACGGGGAAGGGAATATCACGCGGTTTATCGAGAAGAAGGAGTTTGATTTCCGGGAGATCCCGAGCTATTACAAGACCGTCAACATCTACAAGTTCAGCCGGGAGTTTTCCGAGCGGTATTTCGTGCCGTTCCTCGCCGCCCACATCGAGTCTGAGTGCAAAAACGCGTATTACGAGCAAGTTTTGAAGGTGCTGAGCTTCATCGACGGCTCCCTGTTAAAAGCGGAAATTCTGGGCGGCGAGGCATGGTATGAAATCGACGACGCGCAGGACCTCGATATCGCCGAGTCCCTCTTTACGGACTTAAAGTACGACAAAATCAAAAGCCGCTACGGGGGTTACTGGCGATACCCGAAGCTTTTGGATTTCTGCTACCTTGTCAATCCCTACTACCCGCCGCGCCGGATGCTGGACGAGCTGAAGGCGAATTTCGAGGCGCTGATTTGCAGCTACCCGTCGGGCATCGAAGTCAACAGCCTGATTGCGGGGAAATACTTCGGCCTGAAGAAAGAGCACGTCTGCCCGGGTAACGGCGCGGCCGAACTCATCCGCTCCCTGATGGGGGCCCTGAGCGGCAACGTCGGCATCGTATATCCCACTTTTGAGGAATACCCGAACCGCCTGTGCAAAAACAAAATCGTGCCGTACTACCCGAAAGGCAGGGATTTCACGTATACGGCCAAAGACCTGGCCGATTATTACGGGCGGTTTGCCGTCGAGGCCATTATCCTCGTCAACCCGAACAACCCGACGGGCTTTATGCTCGGCCGGGACGAGGTGCTCGCTCTCGCCAAATGGGCGGGGGAGAGAGGAATCCGGCTTGTGGTGGACGAGTCGTTTGTCGACTTTTGTGACGCGCCGGAAAAGCAGACCCTGCTCTCGGAGGAGATTTTGCAGGACAACACAAACCTTGTCGTAATAAAAAGCATTTCCAAGTCCTTCGGGGTGCCCGGGCTGCGCCTCGGGATTGCCGCAAGCGCCGACGAGGAGCTCATTCGTTCCCTCAAGAGCGACGTGGCGATCTGGAACATCAACTCCATCGCCGAGTGCTTCCTGCAGATATTTGAAAAATACAAAAAGGATTACGACCAGGCCCTTGAGACGTTCCGCCTCGTCCGAAAGCAGTTTATCGAGAAGCTGCGCCATGTCCCGAATCTCAGGGTGCTGCCCACGCAGGCCAACTTCGTCCTGTGCGAAGTCCTGGGCGGGTGCTCGGCGGAAAAGCTCGCCGAGACGCTGCTGTGCGAGCATAACATCCTGATAAAGGACCTTGGCGGCAAAAAGGGCATCAGCGGCGAGTATATCCGCGTGGCCGTCAGGACGCGGGAAGACAACAGCCGCCTTGCCGCCGCCATGAGCAAGGTCCTCGGGCAGTCCGGCCGGGTCAGGCAGTACAATCTCGGCATGAGCGGATAGAGGTCATGGCATGATGGAGAAAAAAGAAAAAGAGTACACAATGCTGCACTTCCTGGCAGACATACCCAATCTCTGTTCCCTCGCGGGGCTGCTCTGCTCGTTTCTCGGCGTCTATTTTGCAATCCGCGGGCAGTTTCACTATGCCCTCGTGGGCGTTTTGTGGGCCGTCGTCTTCGACTGGCTGGACGGGATGGTCGCCAAAAGGATGAAAGACAGGGACGATAAGCACCGCGCCGTGGGCGTGCAGCTCGACTCGCTGATTGACATCGTCAGTTTCGGCGTCTTTCCGGCCGTCTTTCTGCTCAGTTTCGGGGAGTTCAAACCCGCCTTCATCCCGGGCGCGTTTCTCATCGTGGGCGGCGCGGCGCTGCGGCTCGGCTATTTCAACGTCTTCGGGATGATCGACAAGCACACGTACAGGGGGCTTGCGCTGGACAACAACGTCCTCCTGCTCGCGCTGATTTTCCTGCTGGAGCGGCTGATTCCGCGCGGGGTGTATGCCGCCGTCCTCTACGCCGTCCTGATGGCGCTGCTCGCGCTCAATCTGGCGCCCATCCGCACGTATAAGTTCGGCGGCAAGTGGTTTTACGCGCTGCTGGGCTATGTCGTCGTCATGACGGCCTGCTACGTCTTTCTCCTGTAGTGCTCGCGCCGTAAGGTGCGCGCTAATAAGCGCGTTTCAAATAAAGGACCCGGTTTGCGTCTTTCGCAAACCGGGTCCTGTGTGTGTCTGGGTGTGATTGGGCTGAAAGCGGGGCGGCGCGCTTATCCGGCGGGGATCATGCGCCCCGTGTGGTCGATGGTGTACTCGCCCTTGAGCAGCAGCTCCGATACCGGCACAATCTGATACCCGTTTGCCAGCAGGTACTCGATGATTGCCGGCAGGGCGGCGGGCGTGTTCTTCGCCGCGTTGTGGAAGAGCACGATGCTGCCCGGCTGCACGCGGGACGTGACGCGCTGGACAATCTGGTCGGCCGTCAGGTCCTTCCAGTCCAGGCTGTCGACATCCCACTGGATCGTGTACATGCCCATGGAAGTCAGGGCTTTAATCACGTGGTCGTCGTATTCGCCGTAGGGGCAGCGGAAGAGGGTGGGCGTCACGCCCGTGACGGCGGCGATTTTTTCGTTGCACTTTGTGACGTTGCTGATAATCTGGTCGGTGGACAGGCGCGAGAAGTGCGCGTGGTCGTTGGAATGGTTCATCACCTCGTGCCCGGCGTCGTGCAGGGCTTTAACGGACTCGGGGTATTTGTCCACCCAGAAGCCCACGACGAAAAACGTGGCTTTCACGTTGTATTTGGCGAGAATATCAATCAGCTCCTCGGTGTCCTCGTTGCCCCAAGCCGCGTCGAAAGTAAGCGAAACGGCCTTGTTGTCCCGCTTGACGCAGTAAATCGGCAGCTCCCGCTTTGTCGCCGACACGCCCACGATGGCCGGGGAGTTGACGGCCGTGAAAATCAAAACGGTGGCGAGCGCGGTAAGCAACGCTGTTTTTATCTTCCGGTTTGAGATTTTCGGAAGCTTCAGCCCCATAATCTGCATGCGGCGCATGGTTCTCCCTCCAAAAACAGTCTTTCCGCTTGCGGCGGAAAGGCGGATGTTTCTAGTTGGAGCTTATGACAATCGGCGCGCTATTATACGCTGAAAAAATCACCACCATAATACGATGACATAATAGTAATCATTAAAAATGAGGACAGGCGCAAGCCTGCCCCCATATATGGCAAACACTGAGACTTCTGGGCGCAATGTCGATAGATATGAGGCAATGTCCTCGAATGAAATAAACGTCGGCGGGGCGACCGTCCTCGACTGCGGCGTGCACGCCGAAGGCGGCTTTGAGGCCGGCTTGCTGCTGGCCCGCGCGTGCCTCGGCGGCCTTGCGGACGTGACGCTCATCTGGGCCGATTACGAGGGCTACCGCTGGCCGAGCGTCTCGGTGGCGACGGACCATCCGGTCCGCGCCTGCATGGCGTCCCAGTACGCGGGCTGGCCCATCAAATGCGGCGGGAAGCTGTACATGGGCTCCGGCCCGGCCTGCGCCGTCGTCTGCCGGGGGAGCCTGTTCCGCGAGCTCGAGTACAAGGATGAGACGGACGTTATCGTCCTCTGCCTTGAGTGCCCGCGCCTGCCGGACGAAGACGTCGTCCGCCTCGTAGCCGGAGAGTGCGGGTGCTCTCCCGAACGGCTGTACATCCTCGCCGCGCCGACGGCGTCCGTCGCCGGGACGGTGCAGGTGGCCGCCCGCGCGCTGGAGACGGCGCTGTTTAAGCTCAGGCGGCTCAAATACGACCTCGGGAAAATCGTCTCCGGCATGGCCGTGTGCCCCGTATCGCCCGTCGCGGGCTCGACGAAGCACGCGCTCGGCCGCACGAACGACGCCATCTCCTACGGCGCCGTGGCGCAGATTCATGTGCGCGACGAGGACGATGCGCTGCGTAAAATCGTCCCGCTGGTGCCGTCGTGCGCGGCGCCGGAGTACGAAAAGTCGTATGTCGACATCAAAACCGAGCACAACAACTTCTTTAATCTCAGCCCGGAGCAGTTTAACCCCGCCGTCATCGAGATGTGCAACTTAAGCACGGGCCGCGTGTTCCGCGCCGGCGCCATCCGGGCGGACATCCTCGCGCGCTCCTTCGCCGTCGAAGCCTTTTAGGGGCGGTATGAGCAAAAAAGAAAAAACCTGATTTAAGGCGGGGCCTTAAATCAGGTTTTTGTTTTGGTGCGTCAGTCGCGGAGGAGCTTTTCGCCAAGCTTTCTGCCGGCGAGGACGTGGAAGTGCAGGTGGTGGACCGTCTGGCCCGCGTCGGCACCGTTGTTCGTGATGACGCGAAAGCCCCCGGCGAGGTTTTCCCGCTCGGCAAGCATGGCGATGACCTCAAAGCACTTTGCGACGAGATGGGAGTTTTCCGGCGTGACGGCCGCGGCGCCCGGGATGTGCGCGCGCGGAATCACGAGGAAGTGGACGGGCGCCTGAGGGCTGATGTCGTGGAAGGCGACGACGTTTTCGTCTTCATAGAGCTTGTTGGACGGAATCTCTCCCGCCGCGATTTTGCAAAAGATACAGTCGGACATTATGAGCGCCTCCTCTTTATATTGCCGGCGGACTATTTGCCGAGCTTTTCCGAGACGAAGGGCGCGACGGCCCTGAGCGCGTCGCCGAGCCTGGACGCATCCTTGCCGCCGCCCATGGCGGAGTCGGGCTTGCCGCCGCCGGAGCCGCCCGTGACGGCGGTGACGGCCTTTACAAGGTCGCCCGCCTTGACGCCGGCCGAGACGGCCTCCTTGCCGCACACGGCAAGGAAGCTGAGCTTCCCGTCGATTTTCGCGGCGAGGACGGCGACGATTTTCGGCTCCTTGTCCCGCAGGACGTCGCCCATCGTGCGCAGGGCGGGGACGTCGGGCGCGTCCACTTCCGCGGCGATGACCTTAAGGCCGGACACGTCCTGCGCCGCGCCAAGAAGGCGCGCGGCGTCATCGACGGCGCGGCCAGCTTTGACGGCCTCGAGCTCGCGGCGCAGGCGGGAGAGCTCCGCCGTAAGCTGCTCGAGCTTGACAAGCGCGTCGGACGCGCTCGTGGCTTTGAGCGCCGCGGTGAGGCTGTGGACGGCGTCGCGGGAATCCTTTAAGCTCTCGAGCGTCGCCTCGCCGACGGTGGCCTCGATGCGGCGCACGCCGGAGGCGACGGAAAACTCGCTTTGAATGGCAAACGCGCCGGCTTTTGCCGTATTGTCAAGGTGCGTGCCGCCGCACAGCTCCATGGAGTAGCCGCCCATGGAGACGACGCGGACGACGTCGCCGTATTTCTCTCCGAACAGCGCCGTGGCGCCGCGCTTTTTCGCTTCGTCGAGGGGCATTTCCTCGATATTGACGGGGTAGCCCTCCAGAATCGCCGCGTTGACGAGGCGCTCGACTTCGCGGAGCTCTTCCGGCGTCATGGCGGCAAAGTGGGTAAAGTCGAAGCGCAGGCGGTCCGGCTCGACAAGGGAGCCGGCCTGCTGGACGTGCCCGCCGAGGACGGTCTTCAGCGCCTTGTGGAGCAGGTGCGTGGCCGAGTGCGCGCGCATGATGGCGTGGCGGCGGCTAATGTCAATTTCCGCCGTGACGGTGTCGCCCACGGCGAAGGAGCCGGTGAGGACCGTCCCGTAGTGCAGGAACTTGCCGCCTTTGTTCTTCTGCACGTTTGTGACCTTAAAGACGCTGTGCCCGGCGGAAATGGTGCCGAAGTCCGGGGCCTGTCCGCCCTGTTCGGCGTAAAACGGCGTCCGGTCGAGGACCAAAATGGCCTCCTCGCCGCCGGCGACGGCGTCGCACACGGCCCCGTCGCACACGATGGTGAGGATTTTGCCGGTGTCTTTCATGGTCTCATAGCCTGTAAAGAGGGTGGGGGTGGCGTCAAGGCCCAGATCGAGAGTCGCCCATGCGTCGCCGAGGGCGGCGCGGGCGGCGCGGGCGCGCTCGCGCTGCTGCTGCATGAGCTTGTCAAAGCCCTCGCGGTCGAGCGCAAGGCCCTGTTCCTCCACGATTTCGACGGTCAGGTCAATGGGGAAGCCGTACGTGTCGTACAGGCGGAAGGCGTCTTCGCCGGAGAAGACCGTCTCGCCCCGCTCCTTGTATTCACGCATGAGGCTTGTGAGGATGGCCATGCCGGAGTCGATGGTCTTGGCGAAGTTTTCCTCCTCGACGCGGATGACGCGCTGGATGGTCTCCTGCCGCTCGAGGAGCTCGGGGTACGCCGTCTTGTTTTCTTCAATGACGGTCAGGGCAAGGTCGCTGAGGAACACGCCGTCAACGCCCAGGAGCTTGCCGTGGCGCGCGGCGCGGCGGAGCAGGCGGCGCAGGACGTAGCCGCGGCCCTCGTTGGAGGGGAGGACGCCGTCGCAGATGAGCATGACGGAGGCGCGGATGTGGTCCGTGATGACGCGCAGCGACACGTCCTTCTCGTAGCTCTGGCCGTAACGCACGCCGGTCAGCTCCGAGACCTTGTTCGTGATGCGCATGAGGGTGTCGACCTCGAAGATGCTCTCGACGTCCTGGCAGACGACGGCGAGGCGCTCAAGCCCCATGCCCGTGTCGATGTTCTTCTGTGCAAGCTCCGTGTAGTTGCCGTTGCCGTCGTTATAGAACTGGCTGAACACGTTGTTCCAGACTTCGATGTACCGGTCGCAGTCGCAGCCGACGGTGCAGTCGGGCTTGCCGCAGCCGCGAGATGGTCCGCGGTCGAAGTAAATCTCGGAGCAGGGCCCGCAGGGGCCGACGCCGTGTTCCCAGAAGTTGTCCTTCTTGCCGAAGCGGTAGATGCGCTCGGCGGGGATGCCCATTTCCTTGTTCCAGATCTCGAAGGCCTCGTCGTCCTCCTCGTAGACGGACGGGTAGAGGAGGGAGGGGTCAATCCCGAGGACTTCCGTCAGAAACTCCCAGCTCCACTTGATGGCCTCGCGCTTGAAGTAGTCGCCGAAGGAGAAGTTGCCCAGCATCTCGAAATATGTACCGTGCCGGGCGGTTTTGCCGATGTTTTCAATGTCGCCGGTGCGGATACACTTTTGGCAGGTAACGACTCTGCGGCGCGGAGGCTCCTGCTCGCCGGTAAACCACGGCTTCATGGGAGCCATGCCGGAGTTGATGAGAAGAAGGGACGGATCGTTTTGCGGGATGAGAGAAAAGCTCGGAAGGCGCAGATGCCCCTTGCTCTCAAAAAACGACAGGAACATTTCGCGCAGTTCGTTAAGACCGTATTTTTTCATGAACAAACATCCTTAAAACCAAGTGATCTGTGTTTTTTCTCCATCAGGTTACAAAGGAACCCTAACCTCGTTATACTATAATAATCATTTGCGCGTTGTCAATGCCCGCGCGCACGAAAGCCGTTTCCTTTTCGGAAAACGGCTTTCGTGCGTCCTCTTCCGGTTTAGCGTTTCCTGACGTTTGACGAAATTTCGGCCAGCGCTTTCGACGCCTCCATGGTAAACTGGTGCGTCCTTGCCATATCGCCGAGGGCGAGCATCCCGACGAGCCTGCCGCCCTCCACGACGGGCAGGCGGCGCACCTGCGCCTGCGCCATGCGCTCGGCCGCCTCCTCGACGGTGTCGTTCGGCGAGATGGTGACGAGCGAGCGGGACATAATCTCGCCGACGGTCGTGCGGTCGGGGTCGTTATCGGTGGCGACGCAGCGCAGCGTGATGTCCCGGTCGGTCAGGATGCCGCGCAGGCGGCCGTCCGCCGTGCAGACGGGGATGGCGCCGATGTTGTGGCGGTAGAGCAGCCGAGCGGCGACGGACACCGGCTCGTCCGGCGAGACGGTGACGACGGCGTCGGTCATGAGATCCGAAACGTTCATACAGTACCTCCTCCATTACGCTTCAAGCAGCGTGTTATAAAGGCATTATTTCCCGCTTCGCCATACAGTATACAAAGGGGAGGCGCGTTGAACGTTTACAGCCCCAAAGTGGTTATGATAGGATAGGGTAAGCAGATTTTTCCTGTGGAGGAAGTATGGAACACGAAGCGAGAATGCGTCTGGCTTTAGAGGAGGCGCGCCGCGCCGCCGAAGAAGGGGAAGTGCCCGTCGGCTGCGTGATTGTGGACGCTCAAGGGCGCGTCATCGGCCGCGGGCGCAACCGGCGCGAGCAGAAAAAAAGCGCGCTTGCGCACGCTGAAATAGAAGCCATCGAACAGGCGTGCCGCGCCCTCAATGACTGGCGGCTGACCGGCTGCTTTATGTATGTCACGCTCGAGCCGTGCCCGATGTGCGCCGGCGCGGCGATCAACGCCCGCCTCGCGCGCATCTACTACGGCGCCCGCGAGGAGCACAGCGGCGCCTGCGGCAGCGTGTTTAATATGTTCGTGGAAAACCTGCCGAACAAGCCGCAGATTTTCGGCGGGATTTTAGAGGCCGAGTGCGCCGCGCTGCTCTCGGAATTTTTCCAGGGGCTGCGGCGGAAGGGTCAGACCGGCAGCGGCCTGCCTGACCCGTCAAACAGCGGCAGCTCGTGAAGGTAGAGGATGTCCTTCCTCTTGACCGCATCGCCCTCGGCCAAAACGGCCATGCGCCCCATGACAATGCCGCCGGCTTTCGTCACCAGCGCCTCCACGGCCGCAAGGGACTGGCCCGTGGAGATGACGTCGTCGACGATGACGATTTTCCGCCCCCTCATCTTTTCCGCGTCGGCGCCGTCTATGTAAAGGCGCTGCGCCGCGGCGGTGGTGATGGAGCGCACCTCCACCTCGAAGACGTCCCGCATGTAGAGCTTTTTGGCCTTGCGGGCGACGATGTACGTGTTGCGCCCGCTCTGGCGGGCCATTTCGTGGATAATCGGGATGGCCTTGGCCTCCGGCGCGATGAGATAGTCGAACTCCGGCGCGATTTTCAGAAGCTCCCGCGCGCACGCGCAGGTGAGCTCCACGTCGCCGAAGGGGTTAAACGCCGCGATCATGAGGTTGTCCCCGATGGGGCACAGGGGAAGGGCGCGGCGGCACCCGGCAATCGTCATTTCATAGACCATGCTATCGCTCCTTCCGACTAAGGCGGCTATAAGCCGCCTTTTTTACTCGGCCATGAGCTCCTGGAGGCGGCTTTTGTAGTATTCCGCCGACTCCGTTTTGCCGACGGCCGAAAACGATACCTGCGAGAAATCGAACGTCCGCTGGGCCAGCGCGTAGATGCGCTCGGACGTGACGGCGTCGTACGCGGCGATGATTTCGTCCGGCTCCATCACGCGCCCGAAGTACAGCTCGCCCCGCCCGAGGCGGTTCATGCGCGTGTTCGTGGACTCCAGGCCCATCAGGACGTTGGCCTTGACCTGCTCGCGCGCGCGGCGCAGCTCTTCGTCCGTCACGCCGTACGCCTTCATCTTTTTGATTTCCTCGACGATGAGCGCGAGCGCTTCGTTTTCCGTCTCGCGGCCGAGCGCCGTGTAGACGCACAAGAGTCCCGTGTCGATGTAGCTTGAGCCGTAGGAGTAGACCGAGTAACACAGCCCCCGCTCCTCGCGGACGGTCTGGAACAGGCGGGAGCTCATCCCGCCGCCGAGGATGTCCGAGAGAAGCTGCAGGGTAAAGCGCTCCGGATCCGTGACGCGCACGCCGGGGAAGGCCAGCTTCAGATGGTTTTGCTCGAAGGCCTTGCGCCGGACCGTAAAGGACGGGGTGTACTTTGCCGGCGTAAACGTGCTTTTCTCGCCCGGCTCGGCGGCGGCAAACAGCCGGCACAGCGCGTCGACCTCCGAAGCGGGGTAGCTGCCCGAAAGCGCCACGACGATGCGCTCGGCGCCGTACTGCGCCTTCATGTACGCCTTGAGGGACTGGCCCGTCATGCGCTCAAGGGTTGATTTTTTCCCGAGGATGGGGCGGGCGAGAGGGGTGCCGCGGAAGACGGCGGCGGAAAGGCACTCGGAGACGAGGCCTTCCGGCGTGTCGCGGTACATGTCGATTTCCTCAAGGATGCCGCCGCGCTCGTTTGCCACGTCCGACTCGTCGAAGCGCGCGTTGAAGAACATGTCGCACAGCACGTCGCGCATTTCCGGAAGGTGCAGGTCAAGGGAGCGGCCGTGAAAGCAGGTGCACTCCTTCGTGGTGAAGGCGTTGATCTGGCCGCCGATGCCGTCCATCATCCGCGCAAGCTCCGCGGCCGAGCGGGTGGTAGTGCCCTTGAACACGAGGTGCTCGATGAAGTGGGACGCGCCGTTCATGGCGGCGCTTTCGTACCGCGAGCCGGTGCCGACCCACAGCCCGAGCGAGCAGGAGCGCACGTGCGGGATGTGCTCGTGGAGGATACGCACCCCGTTGGGGAGCGTTATTTTTTCATACAAACAAATCACCTCAAAGAAAGCAGGCAAGGCGGGCGCCCTGCCTGCTCATTCGCTTTTGTGGACTGCCGACGGCAGGATTTACTTGCCGCGCCCCTTCTTCGGCTGAGGCTGTGGCTGAGGCTTATGTGTCTGAGTCTGGCCCTGAAGCTCACGCAGCGCGTCGCGCCGGGAGAGGTTGACGCGGCCTTTTTCGTCGATGTCAGTGACCTTGACCCACGTCATGTCGCCTTCCTTGAGAACGTCCTCGACCTTCTCGACGCGGCGGTTTTCAAGCTTGGAGATGTGGATCATGCCGTCCTTGCCGGGGGCCAGCTCGACGAAGGCGCCGATGGGAATCGTGCGCACGACTTTGCCGTAATAGAGCTTGCCGACTTCCGGCTCGAAGATGATGTTCTCGATGGCTTGCTGCGCGGCGCGGCAGGCCTCGATGTCGGAGCTGGCGATGAAGACGCTGCCGTCGTCCTCGATGTCGATTTTGCAGCCCGTGTCGGCCACAATCCTCTGGATGACCTTGCCGCCCGTGCCGATGACTTCGCGGATTTTGTCCGGGTGAATCTTCATGGTGATGATCTTCGGCGCGGTGGGGGCCAGTTCCTTCCGCGGCGCGGGGATGACGGGGAGCATGCACTTGTCGAGGATTTCAATGCGCGCCTCCCGCGTTATTTCAAGGGCGTTCTTGATGATCTCGTACGTCAGGCCGTCGTTTTTCAGGTCCATCTGGATGGCGGTGATGCCCTTCTTCGTGCCACCGACCTTGAAGTCCATTTCGCCGTGGAAGTCCTCGACGCCCTGGATGTCGATGAAGGTGGTCCACTTGTCGCCCTCGGTAATCAGGCCGCAGGAGATGCCGGCGACGGGGGCCTTAATCGGCACGCCGGCGTCCATGAGCGCGAGCGTGGAGCCGCAGATGGAGCCCTGCGACGTCGAGCCGTTGGAGGAGAGGACCTCCGAGACGATGCGGATGGTGTAGGGGAACTCTTCCATGGAGGGCAGAATCGGCTCGATGGCCTTTTCCGCGAGGGCGCCGTGCCCGTATTCGCGGCGGGAGGGCGAGCGGCTCGGCCGCGCCTCGCCGACGGAGAAGGCGGGGAAGTTGTAGTGGTGCATGAAGCGCTTGCTCTCTTCCTCGAAGATTGTGTCAAGCCGCTGCGCGTCCGACACGGTGCCGAGGGTGACGATGGAGAGGACCTGCGTCTGGCCGCGCGTGAACAGGCCGGAGCCGTGGACGCGCGGGACGACGCCGACTTCGCAGGAGATCGGGCGGATTTCGTTCATGCGGCGCCCGTCGACGCGCTTGCCCTGAAGCAGCCACTCCTTGACCACGATTTTCTGAATCCGGTAGATGATTTCGTTGAGCTGCTCGTTGATTTCGGGGTATTCCTCGCCGTACTGCTCGAGCCATTTGTCCACGATGGCGTTCATGCGCTCCTCGCGGACGTTCTTGTCGTCCGTGTCCATGGCGTAGCGGACGTCGTCGAGGTAGCCTTCCACGAGCTTATTGAACAGTTCTTCGTTGAAGGGCGCCTTTTCGTACTCAAACTTCGGCTTGCCGACTTCGGCCACCATCTGGTTAATGAGCTGGATGATGGGCTTGATGGCCTCGTGGGCGTAGATGATGCCACCCAGCATCACATCCTCGGGGATTTCCTTGCCGCCGGCTTCAATCATGACGATTTTCTCCATCGTCGCGGCGATGGTGCAGTACATTTCGCTCGTCTTGCGCTCTTCGGACGTGGGGTTGATGATATACTTGCCGTCCTTAAGGCCCAAAGCGACGGCGCCGATGGGGCCGGCCTTCGGGGAGAAGGGGATGTCCGAAATGCTCACGGCGGCCGACGCGCCGATCATCGCGGCGATTTCGGGGGAGTTGTCGTAGTCGTTGGACAGGACAGTGCAGGTGATGACCACGTCGTTGCGCAGGTCGCTGGGGAAGAGCGGGCGCATCGGGCGGTCGATCATGCGCGCGGCGAGGATGCCGCGCTCGGACGGACGGCCTTCGCGGCGGAGATACCCGCCGGGGATGCGGCCGACGGCGTAGATTTTTTCCTCAAAGTCGACGGACAGCGGGAAATAGTCGATGCCGGCCTTGGGGCGGGGCGACGCCGTCGCCGTGACGAGGACGGTCGTCTCGCCGTAGCGGACTAAGACGGAGCCGTTGGCCAGTTCCGCGAGTTTGCCGACTTCCAGCGTAAGCGGGCGGCCGGCGAGCGTCATGGAATAGACTTTGTGGTTCGGGAATTCTCTCTTGCTGATAATCACTTTTAATGGATGCTCCTTTCTACAAAAACGGCGTTCGTCTTGTATGAGGAGCGGCAATCCCTTAGCATTTGAAAATACACCCGAAGGAGCGTTCGGATCCATTTTCAACTGCTACGAAACTGCTACTCCACATATACAGGACGAACGGTTTGCCCAAACATAGTATAGCGTAAGAGGGCTGATCTGATACGCATAACACGCACAGATCAGCCCCGTTTGGCAACTTTATTTTCTGATGCCGAGCTTTTGGATACAGGCTCTGTAGCGCTCGATGTCTTTTTTAGCGAGGTAGTCGAGCAGGTTGCGGCGGCGGCCGATCAGCTTGTACATACCGAGTCGGCTGTGATTGTCCTTCTTGTGGACGCGGAGGTGTTCCGTCAGCTGGTTGATGCGCTCGGTCAGAATGGCGATTTGCACTTCCGGCGAGCCGGTGTCTGTTTCATGCTGGCGGAATGCCTCGATAACGGCGGATTTTTGTTCCTTGGTGATCATGCTAGGTTCCTTTCTTTGATGAGATTTCCTCGGGCTGAGTAACGGGCGGAAAGGCACCGGAGAAAACCGGCTGTATCCCGAAACTAAGACCCGGGATTTACAAAAGCGATTGTATTCTAACACACCGCTTGCCGCTTGTAAAGCATTATTTCCAGATTATGCTTTTCCCAAATAAATCATCAGAGCCGCGATATCGGCGGGGGAGACGCCGGAGATGCGCGAGGCCTGTCCCAGATTCAGCGGGCGGATGCGCGAGAGTTTCTGCCGCGCCTCGATGCGCAGCCCCGGCAGGGTGTTGTAGTCGATGTCCGGCGGCAGCGGGACGTTTTCCATCCGCCGCAGCTCCTCGATCTGGCGCGCCTGCCTTTTGAGGTACCCCTCGTACTTGATCATAATCTCGACCTCCTCGCACACGGCGCGGGGAAGCTCCGGGCGGGCGGCGTCGAACGGGGCGAGGCTGAAGTAATCGAGCTCCGGGCGGCGCAGCAACGAGGCGAGGCTCACGCCGGACGCGGGCGCCGCCGTGCCGCGCGCCGTGAGGAAAGCGGCAAGCTCCGGCGAAGGCGCGATGAACGTCTTTTCAAGGCGCCTGACTTCCCGCTCGACGGCCTCGTATTTTTCCACGACGCGCCGGTACTGCTCCTCGGAGACGAGCCCGATGCGCCGGCCGATGTGCGCGAGGCGGAAGTCGGCGTTGTCCTGCCTGTGCAGCAGGCGGTATTCCGAGCGGGACGTCATCATGCGGTACGGCTCTTCCGTGCCTTTCGTCACGAGGTCGTCGATGAGCGTGCCGATATAGCCGTCGTCGCGCCGCAAAATCATCGGCTCGCGGCCAAGGATTTTCAGCGCCGCGTTGACGCCGGCGACAAACCCCTGGACGGCCGCCTCCTCGTAGCCGGAGGTGCCGTTAAACTGCCCCGCGCCGTAAAGCCCCTTGATTTTCTTCGTCTCAAGGGTGGGCAGCAGCTCGAGGGGGTCGATGCAGTCGTACTCGATGGCGTAGCCGCAGCGCATCATCTCCGCGTGCTCAAGGCCGGGAATGGTGCGCATCATCTGAAGCTGTACGTCCTCCGGCAGGCTGGAGGAAAACCCCTGCACGTACACCTTGTCCGTCCCGAGCCCCATCGGTTCGATGAACAGCTGGTGGCGCTTTTTATCGGCGAAGCGGACGACCTTGTCCTCGATGGACGGGCAGTACCGCGGGCCGACGCCTTCGATGACGCCCGAGTAAAGCGGGCTGCGGTGGAGGTTTTCGCGTATAATTCTGTGCGTCTCCTCGGTCGTATATGTGAGGTAGCAGACGGCTTTGTTTACCGGCTTTTCCGTCGTCTGGAAAGAGAAGGGGACGGGGTCGTCGTCCCCGGGCTGGACTTCCATTTTTGAGTAATCAATGGTGCGGCCGTTCAGGCGCATCGGCGTGCCCGTCTTAAAGCGGCGCAGGGAGAGCCCCATATCGCGCAGCCGCTGGCCAAGCGGCACGGAGGCGAACATCCCGTCCGGCCCGCCTTCGCGGATGACGTCGCCGATGATGGTGCGGCCTCTTAAGTACGTGCCGGAGCAGACGACGGCGGCCCTGACCTTAAAGACCGCGCCCGTGTGCGTCACAACGGCGGAGACGGCGCCGTTTTCCGTCTCGATATCGACGACTTCCGCCTGGCGCAGGGTGAGGTTTTCCTGGCGCTCAAGCGTGTTTTTCATGACTTTCTGGTATTCGCGCCGGTCGGCCTGCGCCCGAAGGGAGTGGACGGCCGGCCCCTTGCCGCGGTTGAGCATGCGGAACTGGATGCACGCCTTGTCCGCCGCTTTTGCCATTTCGCCGCCGAGGGCGTCAAGCTCCCGGACGAGATGGCCCTTCGCGGTGCCTCCGATAGAGGGGTTGCACGGCATGTTGCCGACGGCGTCAAGATTGAGCGTAAAACAGATTGTTTTCAGGCCGAGCCGCGCGCAGGCGAGCGCCGCCTCGATGCCGGCGTGGCCGGCGCCGATGACGGCGACGTCGTATTCTCCCGCAAAGTAGCGCATTGTCGCCCGCCTCCTTTGGTGCAAAGCAATAAGGCCGAATGGTATCGTCCCAAACGGTAACAATACATTTTACGAAAAAGGAAAATAAAATGCAAGGCGCAGGAAATGGTCGGATTTGGGAGTTACGGCAATTGACAAGGTATGTGGAAAGGGTATAATAAGTAAATATGTATCCTGCACAAAACACACAGTATCCTGTAGGTGTTTTCGCTGCAGATGTGGGAGGAAAACATGCTGAAAAATACAGAAAAAACGATGGACAGAATTGTCGCTCTCTGCAAGGGGCGCGGTTTTGTGTACGCCGGCAGCGAAATTTACGGCGGTCTCGCCAATACGTGGGACTACGGCCCGCTCGGCGTGGAACTGAAAAATAACGTTAAACGCGCGTGGTGGAAGAAATTCGTCCAGGAAAGCCCGTACAACGTCGGGCTGGACGCCGCCATTCTGATGAACCCGCAGGTGTGGGTTGCCTCGGGACACGTCGCGACGTTCAACGACCCGCTCATCGACTGCAAATCCTGCAAAACGCGCCACCGGGCCGACAAGCTTGTCGAAGAATGGAACAAGCAAAACGGCGTGGAAGGCGTCGTCGTCGAGAAGATGGGCAACGACGAGCTGATCCAGTACATCCGCGAGAAGGGCGTCTCCTGCCCGAACTGCGGCGCGAAGGACTTTACGGACATCCGCAAGTTCAACCTCATGTTCAAGACGTTCCAGGGCGTGACGGAGGACTCCGCTTCGCTCATCTACCTCCGCCCCGAGACGGCGCAGGGCATCTTCGTCAACTTCAAGAACATCCTGCGCACGACGCGCAGGAAGATCCCCTTCGGCGTGTGCCAGATCGGCAAGTCCTTCCGCAACGAGATTACGCCCGGCAACTTCACGTTCCGCACGCGCGAGTTCGAGCAGATGGAGCTGGAGTTCTTCTGCAAGCCGGGCACGGACCTCGAGTGGTTTGACTACTGGCGCGACTTCTGCCACAAGTGGCTCCTGAGCCTCGGCATGAAGGACGAGAACATCCGCCTGCGCGACCACGAAAAGGAAGAGCTCTCGCACTACTCCAAGGCCACGACGGACTTTGAGTTCCTCTTCCCGTTCGGCTGGGGCGAGCTGTGGGGCGTCGCGGACAGGACGGACTTTGACCTCAGCTCTCACCAGAAGGTGTCCGGCGAGAGCATGGAGTACTTCGACCAGGAGACGAACGAGAGGTATATCCCGTACGTCATCGAGCCGTCCCTCGGCGTCGACCGCGTGACGCTGGCGTTCCTCATCGACGCCTACGACGAGGAAGTCCTCGACGCGGAGAAAAACGACGTGCGCGTCGTCCTGCACCTGCACCCGGTGCTCGCGCCGTTTAAGTGCGCGGTGCTGCCGCTTTCCAAGAAACTCTCCCCGCAGGCGGAGGCCATTTACATGCGCCTGAAGAAGCGCTTTAACGTCGACTTCGACGACAGCGGCTCCATCGGCAAGCGCTACCGCCGCCAGGACGAAATCGGCACGCCCGTGTGCGTGACGTACGACTTTGAGTCCGAACAGGACGGCTGCGTCACCGTGCGCGACCGCGATACGATGAAGCAGGAGCGCATTAAGATTGACGCCATCGAGGCGTATCTTGAGGAGATGCTTCAGTTCTAATGGAACAGGTGGAACAGGAATCAAAAAGCAGCTGCAGCAAGCTTAAGAGCTTTCAGCGCAAGGTCGCGGAGAAACCCGCGCTTACCATAATCGGCCTCTTTATACTGTCGTTGGGGACAGGTTTTGTCACGCTCCTGCTCGGCGCGTCGTATTTCGGGCTGCCGATGTTCTGGGCGTATTTCAACCAGCCGCTGCTTGTCGTCCTCAACGTGCTGCCCGCCGTACTCATCGCATTTCTGCTTTACGCGGCAGTCGGCCGCGCGTGGATTGCCTTTTTTGGCACGTCTTTAGTTATGGAACTGCTCGCCCTTGTGAGCTTCTTTAAGTGCCAGCTGCGCGGGGACCCGCTCATCCCCACCGATTTCCTGCTCACGGGGGAGGCGCTCAAGTTCCTCCCGAACTACACGCTCAACTTTAACTGGAAGGTATGGGTGGCCGTCTTTTATCTCATCGCCGCGACGGTTTTCGCCTTTTACTTCCTGCGGTACAGGCCGCGCCCCGCTTTCCGCGGCGGCGTGGGCGCCGCCATGGCTGTCTTTAGCGTCGTCCTCTACATGACGGCGTACACGGACGCCGACCTTTACAACTCCATGGAAATCATGGAAGGCGTGAACAAGTGGTCCAACGCCGAGATGATGATCGCGCGCGGATTTACATATCCGTTCATCTACCACTTCGTCGACGAGGAGACGCGCGACTTCGAGCCCGGCTGGCGCGACAAGGCCGCCGAGACGCTTGCGTCTTACGAGGACGGCGTCATTCCCGAGGACAAGAAAGTCAACGTCGTGGCCATCATGCTCGAGTCGTTTGCAGACCTGACGGAGTTTGACGCCATCGACTTCACCGAGGACGTCTTCGCCCCGTGGCACGCGCTGCAGCAGGAGTCCGTCTACGGCAGTCTCATCGTCAGCACGTTCGGCGGCAACACCATCGACACCGAGCGCAAGTTCATGACGGGCTTCGTCCACCTCAAGGACTTCCAGCACCCGACGAACAGCTACGTGCGCTTCTTCAAGGAGCAGGGGTACTACGCGGAAGGGTACCACGCCGGCAACAACTGGTATTATGACCGCCAGACGGTGCACGCAAACCTCGGGTTTGACAGCTACTACTTCCTCGAAGACTACGAGGGCTCCGACAGGACCGACGAGTTTTTCTTCAAGACCATCAAGGAGCTCTACTCCAGGCGCGACAAATCCACCCCGTACTTCATGTACAACTTAACGTACGAAAACCACGGCCCGTATCCCACGGATTACACGGGCGAAAAAGCGTATTTAAGACGCGGAAATCTCTCTGACGAGGGGTATAATATCCTCAACAACTATCTGACCGGCGTCGCCGGCACGGCGCAGAAGGTGTACGAGTTCATCGACTGGCTGCGCAGCGACGAGGAGCCCGTCGTCGTCGTGCTCTTCGGCGACCACAAGCCGTGGCTCGGCAACGGGTGCAGCGTCTACCACGAGCTGGGCGTGAACATCGACACGTCCACGCCGGAAGGGTTTTACAACTTCTACTCCACGCCCTATATCATCTGGGCCAACGACGCGGCGAAAGAGGTGCTCGGCCGCGACTTTACCGGTTACGGCGGGGTCATCTCCCCGAACTTCCTCATGAACAAGCTTTTCGAGGAATGTGGGTGGACGGGAAACGCGTGGATGCAGATTTCCGACAACTTCCGCAAAAATGTGGACGTCATCAGCTCCGCGGCCGTGTACTTCAGGGAAAACGGGGAGTATACGGCGGAGCTGTCCGAGGAGTCGAAAAACGCGTACAGGGAGTTTCGGCAGATAGAGTATTACTGGCAGCTAAATTTTAAAGGATGAGGTGCAGTATGGAAAGAAAAAGCGCAAAGGAGCTGCGCGTGATCGCCGAGGGGATACGCCTCGTGACGCTCCAGACGCTCGCGAGCTTCGGCGCGGGGCATATCGGCGGCGCGATGAGCATCGTCGAGACGCTCGCCGTGCTCTACGGGTGCGAACTCAGGTGCGACCCGTCTAATCCCCAGTGGGAGGGGCGGGACAGGCTCGTTTTATCAAAAGGGCACGCCGGCCCGGCGCTTTACGCCACGCTTTCCCTGAAAGGCTTCTTCCCCAAGGAGATGCTCTCGGAGCTCAACAAGGGCGGCGGCCGCCTGCCCAGCCACTGCGACCGCAACAAGACGCCGGGCGTCGATATGACGACGGGCTCGCTCGGCCAGGGCATCTCCGCCGCCATCGGCATGGCGCTCGGCAACCGCATGAACGGGTCGGACAGCATCACTTATCTCATTATGGGCGACGGCGAGTGCAACGAAGGGCAGGTCTGGGAAGGGGCGATGTTTGCCGCCCACCACAAGCTCGACAACCTCATCGCCTTCGTCGACTGCAACAAGCAGCAGCTTGACGGGTACACGAAAGACGTGCTCGACATGGGCGATATCGGTGAGAAGTTTAAGGCCTTCGGCTGGTTCGTCCAGAAGGTCGACGGGCACGACACCGGCGCCATTCTCGACGCGGTCGAGGCCGCGAAAGCCCACAAGGGCAGCCCGTCCGTGATTATCCTCGACACCATCAAGGGGTACGGCACCTTTGCCGCGGGGCTTGAGAACAACCACCACATGAGCCTGACGAAGGAGCAGATTGAAGACGCCATCCGCGAGGTGACGGAGCGGCTCGAGGAAGCGAAGGCGCTGGCCGAGTCGGAGAGGGAGGTGCTGTCGAATGTTTAAGGTGCGCGAAAAGCTTGAAAAGTCCGAGAAGATGATGCGCGAGGCCTACTGCGAGACGCTCATGGCGCTGGCCGAGGAAAACAAGGACATCGTCGCGCTCGACGCGGACCTCGTCAGCTCCTCCGGCATGAAGCCGTTTTTCAAAAAGTTCCCCGAGCGGGCCATCAACGTCGGCATCGCGGAGGCGAACATGATCGGCATTGCGGCGGGGCTGTCCGCCGTGGGAAAGATCCCCTTCGCGCACAGCTTCGGGTGCTTCGCCTCGCGCAAGACGTGCGACCAGATCATGATTTCGGCGGCGTACGCGAAGCTCAACGTGAAAATCCTCGGCTCCGACCCGGGCGTCACCGCCACGTACAACGGCGGCACGCACATGCCCTTCGAGGACGTCGGCGTGCTGCGCTCCATTCCGGAGATTACGATCATCGAGATGACGGACCCCGTCATGGTCGCCGATATCGTGCGCCAGGTGGCGGGCATCTACGGCGTGCACTACCTGCGCATGGCGCGCAAGAACGTCACGGCCATCTACGAGGAAGGCTCGACCTTTGAAATCGGCAAGGGCAATATCCTCCGGGACGGGAAGGACGTGACCATTATCGCCAGCGGCATCATGGTCGCCGAAGCGCTCCGCGCGGCGGATATGCTCAAGGAAGAGCGCATTATGGCCCGCGTGGTGGATATGTTCACGATCAAGCCCGTCGACGTTGAGCTCGTGGAGAGGTGCGCGCGGGAGACGCGCGCCATCGTCACGGCGGAAAACCACAACATCTACGGCGGGCTCGGCTCGGCCGTCAGCGAGGCCGTGTGCGCCACGCACCCCGTCCCCGTCGAGATGGTCGGCGTCAAGGACAGGTTCGGCCAGGTCGGGACGGAGGACTGGCTGAAGAAGGAGTACGGGCTTACGGCGGAGGAGATTGTCGCGGCGGTCAAACGCGTCCTGCCGCGAAAGAAGCGCGGAATCCTCCCGATTTAACTGTAAGACAAAGCGCGGGCAGCGGCTTATGGCCTCTGCCCGTGCCGCTGTGTTTTAGCGCGGGCTTTTAAGCCCGCGCCTTCAATCGTCCGCACAGCGGTATGTATGATGCCCGCGGCATACAGCCGCGGGCGGGAAGCGAGGGAACAAAATGGCTGACACGATCGCCGCTGTGGCAACGGGCGGCGGCATATCGGCGATTGGCGTCATCCGCGTCAGCGGGGACGACGCCATCGGCATCGTCTCGAAAGTCTTCCGGCCGAAAAGCGGGCGGAGCATAGACGAATACGAGAGCGGCCGCCTTGTCTACGGAGAGCTCATCGGGGCGGACGGGGCGGCCATCGACCTGTGCCTGTGCACAATCAGCCGCGCGCCCCATAGTTATACGGGGGAGAACACGGCGGAGCTGCACTGCCACGGCTCGCCCGTCGTGCTGGCGGAAGGGCTCAGGGCGCTCTTTAAGGCCGGCGCGCGTCAGGCGCTGGCCGGCGAGTTTACAAAGCGCGCCTTCCTCAACGGGAAGATGGACTTATCGCAGGCCGCCGCCGTCATCGACCTCATCGACGCGCAGACGGAAATCGCCGCGCGAAACGCCCTGGGTCAGCTCAAAGGCGCCGTCGGGCGGAAAATCGAGGAGATTTACTCAGGCCTCCTCGACATCCGCTCGCACTATTTTGCCGTCATCGACTATCCGGACGAGGACATCGAGCCGTTTCTCCTCTCGCAGTACAAGGAGACGCTCGGGCGCATCGAGGCGCAGCTTGAGCGGTTGCATGGCACGTACGAGAGCGGCCGCGTCCTGAAGGACGGCGTTGTGACGGCGATTATCGGGCGGCCGAACGTGGGCAAATCGTCGCTCCTCAACGCCCTCGCCGGGTACGACCGCGCCATCGTCTCGCCCTACGCGGGCACGACGCGGGACACCATTGAGGAGCGGGTGCGCCTCGGCAGCGTCGTGCTGCGCCTGACGGACACGGCGGGCCTTCGCGACACGCGCGACGAGATTGAGCGGCTCGGCGTGGAGCGCTCGAAGGCGGCGGCGGAGTCGGCGGCGCTCGTCCTGGCCGTGTTTGACGGCTCCGAGCCGCTTTCAGAGCACGACCGCGCCGTCATGGACGCCGCCGCCGGCGCGCGGCGGTGCATCGCGGTTGTCAATAAATCGGATCTGCTGCGCCGGATTGAGACGGCGGAGATTGAAAAGGCCCTCGGCGTGCCCGTTTTTGTCTCGGCCAAAACGGGGCAGGGGACGGAGGAACTGAAAAAGGCCGTCGAAGACCTTTACGGCTTAGGGCGGCTGCAGCCGGACGGCGAAGTTCTCACCAACGCCCTGCAGGCCGACGCCGTCCGTCGTGCGCTTTATTCCGTGGGGCAGGCGCGGCGCGCGCTCGACGCCGGGTACACGCCCGACGCTGTTCTGTATGATCTGGAGGAGGCGATGACAGCGCTTGGCGAGATTACGGGGCGCACCGTAAAGGAAGATACCATATCGCGCATTTTCGAGCGTTTCTGCGTCGGCAAATAGGGCCTGGTTTTCGGTCTGATTTTGCCATAAAACGCCGGAAAAAACGGTATTTTCAAACTGAAATACTGTAAAATTAAATGATGTTTTTTGCCCCTTGTTGTTTTTGACACAGGCCTGATGCTATAATTTATTGTAAAATTCTCATTCGGCTTGCACCGGAGTTTAATCTTAGGAGGATTTTTGTGAGCAAAAAGTATGTATACCTCTTCTCCGAGGGCAACGGCAATATGAGGGAGCTCCTTGGCGGTAAGGGAGCAAACCTTGCCGAAATGACGAATCTCGGTTTGCCGGTCCCGCGCGGTTTCACGGTGACCACCGAAGCGTGCACCCGCTACTACGAAGACGGCGAAACGATTGCGCCCGAGATTGAAGAAGAGATCATGGTGTATGTGAACAAACTCGAGGAGATGACCGGGAAGAAGTTCGGCGACTCCGAAAAGCCGCTTCTCGTCTCCGTGCGCTCGGGGGCGAGGGCGTCGATGCCCGGCATGATGGACACCATTCTCAACCTCGGACTCAACGAACAGGTCGTCGAAGTCATGGCCAGGAAGTCCGGCAACCCGCGCTGGGCTTACGACTGCTACAGGCGCTTTATCCAGATGTATTCGGACGTCGTCATGGGCGTCGGCAAGAAGCACTTTGAGGAACTCATCGACGAGATGAAGGAAAAGCGCGGCGTTCAGCACGACACGGAGCTGACGGCGGAAGACCTCCGCGAGCTGGCCGAGATGTTCCTGAAAGAGTACAAGGAGAGCACGGGCAGCGAGTTCCCGCGCGACCCGAAAGTGCAGCTCATGGGCGCCGTCAAGGCCGTTTTCCGCTCCTGGAACAACGAGCGCGCCATCGTCTACCGCCGCCTCAACGACATCCCCAGCTGGTGGGGCACGGCCGTCAACGTCCAGGAAATGGTCTTCGGCAACCTCGGCAACACGTCCGGCACGGGCGTCGCCTTCACCCGCAACCCGGCGACGGGCGAAAAGAAAATCTTCGGCGAATTCCTTCTCAACGCGCAGGGCGAGGACGTCGTCGCCGGCATCCGCACGCCGCAGCCCATCGACCAGCTTAAAGAGATCATGCCCGAGGTCTACGAGCAGTTCGTCGAAATCTGCGACAAGCTCGAAAAGCACTACCGCGACATGCAGGACATGGAGTTTACCATTGAAGACCGTAGACTTTTCATGCTCCAGACGCGAAACGGCAAGAGGACGGCCCGGGCCGCGCTGAAAATCGCGTGCGACCTTGTGGACGAAGGCCTCATCGACGAAAAGCAGGCCGTTTTGATGATCGACCCGAAAGTCCTCGACTCGCTGCTCCACCCGCAGTTTGACGACGAAGCGCTCAAGAAAGCCAAGCCCATCGGGCAGGGCCTCGCCGCGTCGCCCGGCGCCGCCACAGGGCGCGTTGTCTTCACGGCGGACGACGCCAAGGCGTGGGCCGCCCGCGGCGAAAAGGTCATCCTCGTGCGCCTTGAGACGTCCCCCGAGGACATCGAGGGCATGGTCGCCGCGCAGGGCATCCTCACCGTCCGCGGCGGCATGACGTCCCACGCGGCCGTCGTCGCCCGCGGCATGGGCACCTGCTGCGTGGCCGGCTGCGGCGCCATCAAGATGGACGAGGAGAACAAGACATTCGAGCTGGGCGGGCGCGTCTTCAAGGAAGGCGACTGGATCAGCCTCGACGGCTCCACCGGCAACATCTACGGCGAAGCCATCGCCACGACGGACGCGACCATCAGCGGCGAGTTCGGCCGCATCATGGCGTGGGCCGACAAATACAGAAAGCTCAAGGTGCGCACGAACGCCGACACGCCGCGCGACGCCAGGCAGGCGAAGAAATTCGGCGCCGAAGGCATCGGCCTGTGCCGCACGGAGCACATGTTCTTCAACGAAGACCGCATCCCGGCCTTCCGCGAGATGATTTTCTCCGACACGGTGGAAGAGCGCGAAAAGGCGCTTGCCAAGCTCGAGCCCATGCAGCAGGCCGACTTCGAGGGCATCTACGAGGCGATGGAGGGCCTGCCGGTCACCATCCGCTACCTTGACCCGCCGCTGCACGAGTTTGTCCCGACGGAAGAGGAAGACATCAGGGCGCTGGCCGAGGCGAAAGGCAAGACCGTCGCCCAGATCAAGGCGGTTATCACCTCGCTCCACGAGTTTAACCCGATGATGGGCCACCGCGGCTGCCGCCTGACGATTACATATCCGGAAATCGCCGTCATGCAGACGCGCGCCGTCATCAAGGCGGCCATCAACGTCCAGAGGCGCCATCCGGAGTGGAAAATCGAGCCGGAGATTATGATTCCGCTTGTCGGCGAGGCCAAGGAGCTCAAGTTCGTTAAGAAAATCGTCTGCGAGACGGCCGACGCGCTCATCAAGGAAGCCGGCATTTCGATGCGCTACTATGTCGGCACGATGATTGAAATCCCGCGCGCCGCCCTCACGGCCGACGAGATCGCCAAGGAAGCCGAATTCTTCTCCTTCGGCACGAACGACCTCACCCAGATGACCTTCGGCTTCTCGCGCGACGACGCGGCCAAGTTCCTCGACGCGTACTACTCCAAGAAGATTTTCGAGTCCGATCCGTTCGCCCGCATCGACCAGGTGGGCGTCGGCAAGCTGATGGAGATGGCCGTAAAGCTCGGCAAGCAGACGCGCCCCGACATTAAGCTCGGCATCTGCGGCGAGCACGGCGGCGACCCGTCCTCCGTCATCTTCTGCCACAAGATCGGCCTCAACTACGTCTCCTGCTCGCCCTTCCGCGTGCCGATCGCCCGCCTTGCCGCGGCGCAGGCGGCCATCCAGGAAGGAAATTAAACGCAGGGAAAGCGCTTTAAGCCAAACAGCATGAAAAAAGGGTATTGCATCGAAACGGTGCAATACCCTTTTTGCATCCTAAGAGTTTTTGGAGTCTTTTGCATGAGGCAAGCCTACTCATTTTTTGCCCTTGCGACGCCGCGCTTTAATAGCACCTGAAACACGACGGAGAGGATCGGCAGCACGCAGCCTAAAAGCACCGCCGCGCGCAGGCCGAACTGTTCCGCCGATATGGAAAAGCTGTCGGGCACAAGGGGAGCGAGCAAATCCGCCGCCGTTCCCACCAGGAATGAGGAGATGGCGGTGCCCAGGTCGCCCGCCGCGGCGAGCAGGCCGAAAAGGGCGGCGCCCGCCGCGGGCAGGGCGGAAGCGGCCACCACGAGCGTCTCCGGCCAGAGCAGGCAGGTGGCGGCGCCGGCAACCCAGCAGGCGAAAACGGTCAGCGCCGTCGAAGGGGAAAGGGCGACGACAAGATAACACGCCGCCGCCGCGGCCGAGCCGTAAATCATCAGCTTATGGGTGTCCCACTTTTTGCCGAAGATGCTGAAAACGAGCCGCCCCAGGCCGAAGCACAGGGCAAATCCGCACAGGCCCAGAAGGTCCCCCGCCAGCTTCGACATGCCGGCGCCCCGCTCAAGGAAAGTGGAAATCCACTGCATCAGGGTAATCTCCGCGGCGGCGCCGAAGAAAATGGCCAAAAACGAGAGGATGAAGACCCTGTTTTTAAGAAGCGATCTTGTCTTCATCAGCTGTTCCTGCGGCTTCGTGGAGGGCAGGGGCGCGCCCCAGAACTGGATGAGGTTAATAAGCGGCAGGATCGACCAGATCAGGACGATAAGCTGCCATCCGCGGGCGCCGAAGACCTTGAGCAGGAGGGTCGTCCCCGCGATGCCCGCAATCATCCCCCAGGCGAGGAAGGAGTGGAGAATCGCCATGGACGACTCCTTGTGTTCGCCCGGCAGGCCGTTGATGATGGGGCTGAGAATGACTTCCCAAATCCCAAGCGAAGCGGAGAAGATGGCGGTGGCGACGCACAGGCCGGCAAACGTAAAGCGCCCCGCCCAGCTGGGAACCGACGCGAAGAGGGCAAGGCCTAGAAAACACGTCAGGGGAGCAAGGCGCGAGAAAGCCTTGAATCCGAACCGGTCGAGCGGCTTTGAAAAGACCACGTCCGCGAGGAGCTGAAAGACGAAATTGATAAACACCAGCGTCCCCAGCTGGGTGTATGTAAACCCGTAGAGGGTCTGCAGGGGGACGAAGAGGACGGCCGTCAAATTCATGACGATGCCCTGGGTAAAGTACGAAACGTAGCAGGCAAGTTTTGTCCGCAAGAAGCTGCGCACGATTGAGCGTCTCCTTTTCCTTGTGTAATGGTCAGATGAACGATATAATTATATCGCAGCCGAACCGACTAAAATAGAAAAGAATACTCATAAAATATAACAATATTACCACTTTGCAAAGGAATGGGCGGCATGAACCGGCAGGCCATCTCAACGGACAGCTCCCTGCAGTCCCTCAATGATTACGGCGGATACGATTTCCCGATGCGGCTTTATCTGGACGATTTTCGCAGTCTCCCTCTCGGGCACATCAACTGGCACTGGCACAAGCAGCTTGAGTTTTCCTGCGTGCTGCGGGGCGAAATTGAATACAGCGTGGGGGAGGCGAAAATCCGGCTGGGGCAGGGAGAGGGTGTTTTCATCAACGCCGGGCGGCTGCACGCAATAAGGCCCGCCGCCGGCCATGAAAACGCGATGGCCTTTTCCCTCGTTTTCAGCCCGGCAATCCTGTCTTACGGCGTGGAGAGCATCGTTTACCAAAAGTACGTCCTGCCGGTCGCGCAGGACAGGCGCCTGCACTGCTTAACGCTCAGACAGGACATCCCCTGGCAGAGGGAGATGCTGGCGCTGCTGGCTCAGCTTTACGGCCTTTTTCAGGAGCGGCCCTACGGGTTTGAGCTTTCCGCCCAGTCGCTTCTGGTGCAGGCCTGGCGGGAGATGGTTCTCCACCTTAACCGGAATACGGCGGAAAAGGGCGGCGCGGGAGACGCGAGCGAAGAGAGGCTCAAGCGCATGATCTCCTGCATTCAGGCAAATTTCAGCGAGGCTCTGACCCTTCAGCAGATTGCGTCGGCCGCCAGCGTGAGCAAAAGCGAGTGCATCCGCTGCTTTAAGAAGCGGCTTGGCGTCACGCCGGTTGAATACCTGATTGAGTACCGCCTGTCAAAGGTGATGGAGTATTTGGACGGGACGGATTTGCCCGTTGCGGAAATCGGCCAGCGCTGCGGCTTTGAAAGCGCCAGCTATTTCGCGAAAACCTTCAGGCGCCGGACGGGGCTGAGCCCCTCCGGCTACCGGAAAAGGCGCGCGTCCGGCTGAAAACAAACCGAAGGCTCCATGACGCGTTTGCGGCATGGAGCCTGGGTGTTTTGGCGGAATTTGCCTAATTTTAGGTATAAGATGATGATATTTTTGCATTTTACAAAGAAAAAACAGGCTGGTAACATTTGATTGCGGGTACCAGAAAGGTATACAATGAAAGAAAGACCGCACATAAAAGGGGGCTTACAGGGATGTATCAGTTCAGGCCGGTGACAGAACGCATGGAGCGGATGCACCAGCTCATTCGGGACCGCGTCATTCAGACAGACTCTGAGATTGCGCTGATTATCACGCGTGTTTTTCAGGAGAACGAAAACCTCGTCCCGATGATTCGCCGTGCGAAGGTCCTCAAAGCGATTTGCGAGGAGATGACCGTTCGCGTTGAAGATTTTGAGATGCTTGTGGGCAATATCAGCCGGTACTTTTGCGGCCGGAGCGTTTTCCCCGACTGGGAAGGCGCCGGCCTCGTGCCGCACTTTGTGGAATCCGGCGTCTGGACAATGCGGGAAGACGGGCGGTACCATAACCCCGACGACGAGATGGTGCGCCTGTGCATCGCGCCGGAGGATTTGGAGAAGCTCAAGTCGATCCAGCCCTACTGGAAAGGCAGGACGTACAACGACATCGCCTCGGCGTGGCTGCCGCCCGGATACGAGGAGCTTGCCCGCATGGAAGTGTCCGCCACGAAAAAGGGGATGCCCGTCCTCATGATGCCGTCCGGGCACCTCACGCCGGGCTTTAAGAAGATCATCGACTTAGGTTACGGGGCCATCCGCCGGCAGGCGCAGGAATGGCTCGACGCGCACTACAACAACCTCATGGGCGACGACGCGACGAAAGCGATGTTTTACACCGCCGTCGTGATGTGCTGCGACGCGGCGTCGACGCTGCTGCGGCGCTACGCGAAAAAGTGCCTTGAGAAGGCCGCCGTCTGCGCGGATCCAAAGCGCAGGGCGGAGCTTCAGTCCATGGCGGACAGCCTGGCGTGGATCTCCGAAAACCCCTGCCGCACCTTCCGCGAGGCCTGCCAGGCGGCCATCACGTACCAGTACATCCTGCGTTTAAGCTACATCAACGACGTCAGCTCCTTCGGCCGGTTCGACCAGTATACGTGGCCGTACCTGAAGAAGGATCTGGAGGAAGGGCGCCTGACGATGGACGAGGCGCAGGAAATCGTCGACTGCTTCTTCCTCAAGGTCAACTCCATGTACTACGGCGGCGCCGGCGACGGGAAGCTCGCGGCCATCATCGGCATCGGCAACACCTACCTGCACACGACCATCGGCGGCGTCGACCCGAAGACGGGGGAGGACGCGTCCAACCCCGTCACCTACATGGTTTTAGAGAGCCTGTCCCGCCTGAGCCTGCACGACCCGACGATTTCGCTGCGTGTGAGCAGCAAAACGCCGGATGCGCTGTGGAACCTCGCGCTGCTCACGTCGACGAAAGTCGGCGGCCTGCCGCTGTTCCAGAACGACGACGTCATCATCCCCGGCATCGTGCGCGAGCTGGGCTTTACGCTGGAGGACGCGCGGGATTACGCCATTATCGGCTGCCAGGAGATCACCGGCTCCGGCAACGACTATTCCGCGGCCAACGGCGTCTGCCCGCCCCACTCCTCAATCCACTACAGCGCCGTCCTGGCGACGGCCCTCAACAACGGCAAAAACCCCATGAACGGGGAGCAGTGCTCCATCAAGACGGGGTATCTCTACGAGATGAAGTCCATAGAGGAAGTCAAGGAGGCATGGCTGAAGCTTGCCAAGTACTTCCTCAAGGCGCAGGTGTCCCTCAACAACTACTTAGAGTACATCGTCCAGTACCACACGCCGCACCCGATGCTCTCCATGTCCATCGAAGGGTGCATGGAGTCAGGCAAGGACTGCACGTGGGGCGGCGCCAAATACAACTCGTACGGCGGCACCGCGACGGGCCTTGCCACCGTGGCCGACTCCCTCACGGCCATCCGGTACATGGTCTTTGACAAGAAACTGTGCACCGCCCGCGAGATGTACGACGCCATCATGGCCAACTGGGAAGGCTACGAAGAGCTCCAGCAGAGAATCATCAGCGAAGTGCCCCACTTCGGCAACGCCGACCCGTACGCCGACGAGATGATGGCGTGGGTCATAAACGCCTACTACGAGGCCTGCAGGGAGTGCTACTCCAGCCGGGCGAAGGTTTTCAAGGCGGGGCTCTACGGCGCGGCCGACCACGTCGGGCAGGGCTACACGACGTGGGCCACGCCCGACGGGCGCAAGGCCGGCACGCCGATTGCCGACGCGGCTTCCCCCGTCCAGGGGCGCGACACAAACGGGCCGACGGCCGTGTTCGTCTCGTCCCTCTGCTACGACCACTCCAAGTTCATGGACGGCGTGTGCCTCAACGTGAGACTGCACCCGACGGTTTTAAGCCGAGAAGACGGCATCTATAAGCTGCGCGACATGGTCAAAGCGTACATGGCCGCCGGCGGCGCGGAAGCGCAGTTTAACGTCGTGTCCACCGAGACGCTGCGCGCCGCGCAGGCAAAGCCCGACGAATACCGCAACCTCGTCGTCCGCATCGCCGGCTACTCGGCCTACTTCGTCGAGCTCACGCGCGACTGCCAGGACGACCTCATCTCCCGCACCGAAAATCTGCTCTAGCGGATTTATGCCGCCAAAGACCGCAATATCATCCTCTTTGCCCGGAAACGAGGCTTTTTTGCCGGAAAGGGCGCCGCTGACAAAGCGGCGCCCTTTTTGTATTTTCTTTAGGAGGAGGGAGACTGACAGTACAAATTTGAGCGCAGTCATTCCGACTAAAAATACTACAAATTAATTATGAGTAATTAATATCAATTAGGCAAATACGAAATTTTGTAAAAATTCTTGCAATTTTATAACTATCCGATGGACATTCGGCTTTGAGATTGACAAAAATTTATCAAACTTCTATCCTGACAGTAGATAAATCGTTATATTGTTGACAGCATGCACGAAGGCGTCGCGAAAAAGCGGAATACGGCATCGGCAACAATGAGAAAGAGGAGATCGTTATATGGAAAAGGTATTTATCGTCGGCGGAGGCATTATGGGAACCGGCATGGCGCAGGTGTTTGCCCAGAACGGTTTTGAGACGATTCTCCGCGTCCGGAATCTCGGCGGCGGCCGGAAAGAGGAGCTCGCGGCCGGGTTTGAAAAGAGCTTTGGAAAGCTTGTCAAAAAAGGCAAGATGACCGAAGACGAGGCGTGGGCGGCGCTCGCCAGGATTACATACACGGAAAATCTGGCGGACGCAAAGGACTGCGATCTCGTCATCGAGGCGATTGTTGAGGACCTGGAGCTGAAGAAGGAGCTGTTTGCGGAGCTCGACGCGATCTGCAAACCTGAAACGATTCTGGCGACGAACACGTCGTCCCTGTCCATCACGGCCATCGCCCAGGCGACAGGCAGAGGCGACAAGTGCATCGGCATGCACTTCTTCAACCCCGTTCCGGTGATGGCGCTCGTCGAGGTCATCAAGGGCGCGCACACCACGGACGAGACGAAGGATAAGGTGTTTGAGATTGTCAGGGCCATTGGCAAAACGCCTGTGCTCGTCAACGAGGCGCCGGGCTTCGTCGTCAACCGCCTGCTTGTCCCCATGATCAACGAGGCCGTTTTCTGCCTGCAGGAAGGCGTCGCCACCGCGGAAGATATCGACAACATCATGCGGCTCGGCGCGAACCACCCGATGGGCCCCCTCGCGCTGGGCGACCTCATCGGCCTGGACGTGTGCCTGAACATCATGGACGCGCTCTACGAGGAGACGCGCGACTCCAAGTACAGGGCGTGCACGCTGCTGAGGAAAATGGTCGCGGCGGGGCTGCTCGGGCGCAAGACGGGCCGCGGCTTCTTCGACTACACATCGTCCGAGACGCAGAAAGAGAACCAAAAAGTGGGATAAAACCTAGGAGGAAACAATGGACTTTTCGCTTTCAAAAGAACACACCCTGCTGCTTGATATGTACCGGGAATTTGCCGAGAAGGAAGTCAAACCCCTCGCCGAGGAGATTGACGAGGAGGAGCGCTTCCCGCGGGAGACCGTCGAAAAGCTCGCGCGGTACGGTTTTCTGGGCATTCCCTTCCCGAAGGAGTACGGCGGCGCCGGCGCGGACAATCTCGCCTACATTATGGCGGTTGAGGAGCTGGCGAAGGTATGCGGCACGACGGCCGTTATCGTCTCCGCCCACACGTCGCTGTGCGCCGCGCCGATTTACGAGCACGGCACGCCGGAGCAAAAGCAGAAATACCTCGTTCCGCTCGCCAGGGGCGAAAAGCTCGGCGCGTTCGGCCTGACGGAGCCGGGCGCCGGCACGGACGCCGCCGGCCAGAAGACGCGCGCGGTCCTGTGCGGCGACCACTACGTCCTCAACGGCACGAAAATCTTCATCACGAACGCCGGCGAGGCCGACGTGTACATCATCATCGCCATGACGGACCCCTCCAAGGGGACGCGCGGCTGCACGGCGTTTATCGTGGAGTCCGGATTTGAGGGCTTTTCCATCGGCAAGAAGGAAAAGAAGATGGGCATCCGCGGCTCGTCCACCTGCGAGCTGATTATGGAAAACTGCAAGGTGCCCGTCGAAAACCGGCTCGGCGCCGAGGGCGAGGGCTTTAAAATCGCCATGAAGACGCTCGACGGCGGCCGCATCGGCATCGCCGCGCAGGCCCTCGGCCTTGCGCAGGGCGCCATCGACGAGACGGTCAAGTACGTCCGGGAGCGCAAGCAGTTTGGCAGGCGCATTTCCGAGTTCCAGAACACCCAGTTCCAGCTGGCCGACATGCAGACGAGGACAGACGCCGCGCGCCTGCTCGTCTACCGCGCCGCCTGCGCCAAGGACAACAAGGAGCCGTACAGCCATCTTGCGGCCATGGCCAAGCTCTTCGCGTCGGAGACGGCGTCGGACGTCACGCGGCGCGCCGTCCAGCTGTTCGGCGGCTACGGCTACACGCGCGAATACCCCGTCGAGCGCATGATGCGCGACGCGAAGATTACGGAGATCTACGAGGGCACCTCGGAGGTCCAGAGAATGGTTATCTCCAACTGGATGAAAGTGAGGTAACCCTTAAGCTTAAAGGAGTGAAATTATGAACGTCCTTTACGAAGTGAAAGACCACGTCGCCGTCCTTACCATAAACAGGCCTGAGGTCCTCAACGCGCTGAATCTCGACGTGTTTGCGGAAATAAAAGACGCCGTCGAGAAGGCGGAGCGGGACGAGGACGTCTATGTGGTTGTGATTACCGGCGCGGGGCGCGCCTTCGTCGCCGGCGCGGACATCAAGCAGATGAAGGATCTCGGCCCCATGGAGGCGCGCCACTTCGGCGAGTTCGGCAACGAAGCGCTTTATAAGATCGAAACGCTCACGAAGCCCGTCATCGCCGCCGTCAACGGCTACGCCCTCGGCGGCGGGTGCGAGCTGGCCTGCGCGTGCGACATCCGCATCGCCAGCGACCGCGCCAAGTTCGGCCAGCCCGAGGTGGGGCTCGGCATTATCCCCGGCGCGGGCGGGACGGTGCGGCTGCCCCGCATCGTCGGCGCCGCGAAGGCGAAGGAGCTCATCTTCACGGGGCGCATCATCGACGCGCAGGAGGCGCTGCGCATCGGCCTCGTCAGCGACGTCGTCCCCGCCGAGTCGCTCATGGAGAAGGTCATGTCCCTCGCCAAGGAGATTGCGGCCAACGCGCAGATTGCCGTGCGTCAGGCGAAGGCGTCGATCAACAACGCGCTGCAGTGCGACGTTCAGTCGGCCCTGAAGTTTGAGGCGCAGGCGTTTGCCGTCTGCTTCTCGACGGAAGACCAGAAAGACGCCATGACGGCTTTTGTCAACAAAAGCAAGGTCACGGCATTTAAGAATAAATAATGGCTAATCCACCAAAGGAGTCTGCTCAATGAACATCATTGTCTGTATCAAACAGGTGCCGGATACGACGGAAGTCAAGCTCGACCCGGTGACCAACACGCTGATTCGGGAAGGCGTCCCCTCCATTATAAACCCCGACGACAAGGCCGGCATTGAAGCCGCGCTTCGCATAAAGGAGACGCACGGCGCGCACGTTACCGTCGTCTCCATGGGCCCCGCGCAGGCGGACAAGGCGCTGCGCGAGGCTCTCGCCATGGGATGCGACGAGGCCGTCCTGCTCTCGGACAGGGCTTTCGGCGGCGCCGACACGTGGGCGACGTCCTCGACGATCGCCGGCGCGCTGAAGAAGATGAAGTTCGACCTCGTCATCTGCGGCCGCCAGGCCATCGACGGCGACACGGCCCAGGTCGGCCCGCAGCTGGCCGAGCACCTCGGCATCCCGCAGGTCAGCTACGTCGAAGACCTGAAAATCGAGGGCGACAAGGTCATCGCAAGGCGGCAGTTTGAGGACAGGTACCACATCATCGAAGTGAAGATGCCCTGCCTGCTCACGACGCTGTCGGAGCTTAACAAGCCGAGATACATGTCCGTCGCCGGCGTGTTCGACGCGTACCGCGAGAAGGAAGTGCGCGTCATGACGCTGGAAGACATTAAGGATACCGTCGACGTGGCGAACATCGGCCTGAAAGGCTCGCCCACGCGCGTGAAGAAGTCCTTTACGAAGACGGCCAAGGGCGCCGGCACGAAGTACGAGCTCGAGCCGGACGAAGCCGTCAAGGTCATCATGGAAAAACTGGCCCAAAAGTGCCTCATTTAAGGAGATAAGGATATGAGCGAGAGCAAGAATGTCTTTGTATTTTGCGAGCAAAGGGACGGCCTGATCGCCAAGGTCTCCATCGAACTGATTGGCAAAGGGCGTGAGCTTGCCGACGCGCTGGGCCAGAAAGTCGTCGCCGTTTTGCTGGGGCACAACATCAAGGATAAGGCGCAGCTTCTCATCGACCACGGGGCGGACGAAGTCCTCGTCGTCGACCACGAGATGCTCGCCGAATACGTCACGGAGCCTTACGCCAAGGCGATGACGCACGTCATCAGGACGTACAGGCCTGAGATTCTCCTCTACGGCGCCACCGCCATCGGCCGCGACCTCGCGCCGCGCATCGCCGCGCGCATCCACACGGGCCTGACGGCCGACTGCACGGGGCTCGAGATCGACCCGGAGACGAAGCTGCTGCTCATGACGCGCCCGGCCTTCGGCGGCAACATCATGGCGACCATCGTCTGCGAAAACCACAGGCCCCAGATGGCCACCGTCCGCCCCGGCGTGATGAAGGCGCTTGACCGGATGGACAGAACCGGCACCGTCACGGAAGTGCCTGTAGACTTTAAGCCTGAGGACATGAACGTCACCATCCGCTCCGTCGTCCGCGAGACGAAGCATAAGACCGATATCACCGAGGCGAAAATCCTCGTCTCCGGCGGCCGCGGCCTCGGCAAGCCCGAGGGCTTTGAGATGCTGAAAGAGCTCGCTGACGCCCTCGGCGGAGACATCTCCTCGTCGAGAGCGGGCGTCGACGCCGGCTGGCAGCCGAAGGACAGGCAGGTCGGCCAGACGGGCAAGACCGTCCGCCCGAACCTGTACATCGCCTGCGGCATCTCCGGCGCCATCCAGCACCTTGCGGGCATGGAGTCCTCGGAATACATCATCGCCATCAACAAGGACGCCGACGCGCCCATTTTCGACGTGGCGGACTTAGGGATTGTGGGCGACGTGTACGCCATCGTCCCGAAGCTCACGGAAGCCGTTCGCAAGTACAAGGAGGCCGGCCGCCTCTAAGCGGACGCCTCCTCATACAGAAGAAAATTACGGCTACAATAAATGCGGCCGGCTTTTAGACCAAGGGAGAGTACAGGGAGACAGAGCATGCTGAAATCTTTTGAAGAAATAAAGGCGCGACTGGGCGGATATGAGCAGAAAAAGCGCATCGGCGTCGTCTGCGCTCAGAACGAGCACACGCTCGACGCCGTCATGCTGGCCGCGCGGGAAAACCTTGTGGAGCCGGTTCTCATCGGCAAAAAGGGCGAGATAGAGCGGCTCCTGAGCAATATGGGCGACAAACCCGGCGACATAGAAATCATCGACCTGGATGAGCCGGAAGCGTGCGCCGCCGAAGCGGCGCGGCTTGTGAGGGAAGGGCGGCTTGACTGCATCATTAAGGGCAACATCGAGACGGGCGTCATGATGAAGGTCCTCGTCAGCCGCGAGCAGGGGATCCGGGAGAGCAAGACGCTCTCGCACATCTCGTTTTTCGAGTCGCCGTACTACCACAAGATGTTCGCCATGACGGACGGCGCCCTGCTTGTCTACCCCACGGTGGAGCAGAAGCGCGATGCGATTGAAAACGCCGTGCGCGCCTTCCACAAGCTGGGGATTGAGGAGCCGAAAGTCGCCGTTCTCGCCGCGGTGGAGCATGTCAACCCCAAGATGAAGGAGACCGTCGAGGCGGCGGAGCTGAAGAAGATGTGGGAAGAGGGCGCCTTTTCCCGCTGCATCGTGGAAGGGCCGATTTCCTACGACCTTGCGATGCAGAAAGACGCCGCCGAGATTAAAAAATACGACAGCCCCGTCGCCGGAGACGCGGACATTCTCGTCGTGCCGGACATCGCAACCGGCAACATTCTCCTCAAAGCGCTGAGCGGGACGGGCGGTGCGAAATTTGCCGGCACAATTATCGGCGCGCAGGTGCCGGTTATCGTCACGTCGCGCTCCATGCCGATGCGGGACAAGTACCTGTCCATCGTGCTCACCGCCGTCATCGGAAAAATGTAAGAGGGGGCTGCCTGTTGAAGACGTATCGCATTCTCGCCATCAACCCCGGCTCCACCTCGACGAAAGTGGCGCTGTTTGAAAACGACAAGGTTATCTTTCGCGTCAACATCGAGCACAACATGGAGGAACTCAACAAGTTCCCCGAAGTGTCCGACCAGAAGCCGTACCGCCTCGAGAAAATCAGGGAGGTTTTAAAGGAGCACGGCGTCGATCTAGCGTCGATAGACGCCTTCGTCGGCCGCGGCGGCGGGCAGGAGGCCATGGAGGGCGGCACGTACCGCGTCAACGACCTCGCCTACGAACACGCCCGCATCGGGTACAGGCTCGTGCACCCGTGCATCCTCGGCTCGCAGCTCGCCCGCGACCTGGGCGACCAGTACGGCAAGCCGTCCTTCTTCGTCAACCCACCGTGCGTGGACGAGCTGGAAGACGTCGCGCGCGTGTCCGGCATGAAGGAGATTCTCCGCCGGCAATACGTCCACGCCCTCAACCAGAAGGAAGTCGCCAAGCGCTTTGCCGAGTCCATCGGCAAGCGGTACGAGGACATAAACCTCATCGTCTGCCACATCGGCGGCGGGCTGTCCGTCACGGCGCACCGCCGCGGGCGCATGGTGGACTCCAACGACGCCCTCGGAAGCACCGGCCCGTTTTCGCCGACGCGCAGCGGCGACGTGTCCACCATCGGGCTTATGCGCATGTGCTTTTCGGGCAAGTACACCGAGCAGGATATTTACAACAAAATCACGAAAAACGGCGGCCTCGTCGATTACCTCGGCACGAACGACGTCCGCGAAGTGAAGGCCCGCATCGCCAGGGGCGACAAATACGCGCGGCTCATCCTCGACGCCATGTACTACCAGATCAAGAAGGAAATCGGCGCGATGAGCGTCGTTCTGGAAGGGCAGGTGGAGGCGATTATTCTCACGGGCGGCGTCAGCTACGACGAGGACCTCGTCGAGAGCGTGCGGAAATCGTGCTCGTTTATCGCCCCCGTCGTCGCCATGCCGGGCGAATTTGAGATGGAAGCCCTCGCCAGAGGCGCGCTCGCCGTCCTCACGGGTGAGGAGGAGGCAAAGGAGTACACCGGCGTCTCCCCCATAAACCCCGAGCTCTTCGGCGACGCAATCTGGTAAAGTTATAAAGCTCTACCTTTCGCGTTCATTCCGACCCAACCACTTAAAGCGGAAAGACCCCGGAAACGGGGGCTTTCCGCTTTTTTCCGGCAATATGGAAGGGGCAAGGCGCGCCCGGATGGTAAAATATCACAATTCCGGGCGGACAAGTTGATGAATTTTCTCAATAGGAAAAAAATAGAGGATGTGATAGGGTGTAAATCAGAAACGTCATCTGACACCAATAAGTGGAAGGGAGAGAAGGTATGTTTTTCAAAAAGTTTACCCGGCTGTCAGCCGAAGTGATTGACGAAAAGCTCAGCCAGTGTACCGGGCCGAAAAGCGGGAACGTATCCTTCGAGGCGCTTCCGCCGGGGAACATCGACATCGTCTTCGACGACGGCCTCACCCTCAGCTACGCCATCGAGTCGGGGGACACGCTCTCCTTCAGCGAAAACGGCGGCGCGCCCGTCACTGTCAGGTACGGGGCGCTCAAGATGGAGCAGATCGTCCTCATCTCGCACCTTATCCCCAAAACGCGGTACGCGTATCACGTTGCAATCGACATGCGCACGGGGCTTGTCACGGCGTTTGAGACGTGGTTTTGCGGGTTTGAGCACGACCTGCGGGAGGTGCACCGCCATATCCGCCACGGGTATGTCAAGCGGGAGGGCGCGGCGCCCCCGGAAAAGCGGCACACGCTGACAAACCGCGTGGAAGGGAAGGGCTTTTACTGGAAAGACAGCACCGGTTACGAGACGCTCACGTTCTACCCTTCCGTGATGTGGTCCTCCTTCATTGAGCTCAATACCCCCGACGGCGGGCTGACCGTCACGGCGCCCTCCGATTTCATCCGCATCGACGACGTGTTCTTCATCTACTCGCGCGTGGAGTGCGAGTATTCGGGGACGCTTACCCTCGAGGTCATCGACCTGTTTCACATCGCCAAAATCGGCGTGCGCATCGGGTTTGACGAATACGACAACCTCGAGTACGTCATGTACACGGGCAGGGGGAAAATCACGGGGCACTCCAGCACCTTCGAGCCGTTTAACGACTACGGCACGGAGATTGTCCTGTCGCCGGACAGCAAAAACCGCCCAAAGCCGGGGAAAGGGCAGAGGCCCGTCTACCGCCCGCGCTTTCTGTACAAGGACTTTACGAAAGAAGAAGTGGACGCGCTCATCAGGGAAAAGCTCAGGCTGTTTGAGGGCAAGACGATTATGTCGAGCTACAACACCATGGAAGAGACGGACGCGCTCGCGGGCAGGACGCTGACCCTTAAATACGACGACGGCCCCGCATGGGAGTACACGTTTGTCGACGGCAGGACGCTAAAGTTCCGCCCCGCAGGGAGCGATAAGTGGCAGGAGGAGCAGTACCGCGCGTTCGAGCCGGCGAAGGACATTTTCTTCTTCTCCCACATCGTCACGGGGAGCGACCCGTTCCGCAACCTCACCCACGCGGTGGACGTGTCCACGGCGCTGTGCACCTGCATCGACGCGCAGGTGGGCAACGGCCGCAAGGTCTGGGAAGTGGGGCATAAGGCGCTGTTCGGCGTTGTGGAGGGCTGCGGCGTCACGCCGCCGAGCGTCCGCCGCCACGGCTTTACGACCGACCTTGTGGGCAAGGCCTTCGCGTGGATTTACAGCGACGTCATGAGCTCCATCCACGTCTACTCCTCGCCGGAGTCGTACTCGTGGACGATTATGCTCCCAAACTACGCCGGCGGCTTTATGTGGAGCTCGCCGTGCCTGTACATAAAGCTCCGGGAGGACGCCTACCTCTTCAGCTGGACGGAGGATACCTGCAACGGCAACCAGGGCACGATGGTCTTCAACCCGAACCTGATGCACGACGCGGGCTTTTTCTTCGGCGTCGGGGACGACGACGTCCACCTGTCCGCCATGGGCGCGTATGCCCGCGCGGCCGGCGGGTTCGATATTCTAAAGTACTTCGATATCAAACGCCCGGGTTCGGAGCTTTAAGCGGCTTAAGACAAGGCAGGGGAGGGGACGCCTTCCCTGCCTTGTTTTGACGCAGGCTGCCGTGTTGCACGGGCCTCACAGATTGCCGCACGGCAGGAGCCTTGCGGCGCGGGAGATGCTTAAATAAAAAGAAAACCGGCGCTCAAGGCGCCGGTTTTGTTCTGCGTGGGAGATGTTGATTTTCGCTGCGGGCAATCGGCAGGATAGCGCCGGAGCTATGACTTGATCTTCACCCATAGCTCGTCGTAGAGGTTGAGGATATCCTGCGGAAGGTTGAGGAAGACCTCGGTGTTGGCCAGGATCTCGTCGCTCGGGAACAGGATGGCTTTGGCGTGGTCGTCCAGCATCGCGGCGTACTGCTCGGACGCTTCCCTGTTGGCGGACGTGTACCCGACGACGTCCATATTCCGCAGGCTCGCTTCCGTGCTGCACATGAAGTTGATGAAGAGCTCGGCGTTCTTCTTATTCTGCGCCCCTTTGGGGATGCACATCGCGTCGACGAAGCGGTTGGTGCCCTCCTTGGGGAAGACGAACTCGAGGTCGGGGTTGTTTTCGAGCATAATCAGGTAGTCGCCGGCGTAGTACGGGCCGATGGCCGCCTCACCGCTTTCGAGCTTGTCGAAAATCTGGTCCATGACGAAGGCCTGGCGGACGGCGCCCTGCGCTTTAATCAGCTCGTACGCCTCGTACAGTTCGTCCGGGTTTGTGGTGTTCAGCGAGTAGCCGAGGTATTTGAGGGCCACGCCGAACGCGTCGCGCGAGTTGTCGAACATGAGGATCAGCCCGGCGTAGCGCTCGTCGAACAGGGCGCCCCAGCTGTCTATCTCATCGGGAATCATGGCCTTGTTGTAAATGAGCCCAACCGTGCCGGTCATGTACGGGACGGAGTATTCGCCGGTCGGGTCGTACTCGAGGTTTTTATACTTGTCGTCGATTAGGCTGTAATTCGGGATGTTTGAAAAGTCGAGCTTTTCAAGCATCCCCTCGCTGATGAGGCGGGAGATCATATAGTCCGATGGAATGATCACGTCGTAATGCGCGCCGCCCGTTTTGAGGACGGAGTACATCGCTTCGTTGCTCGTAAACGTGCTGTAATTGACCTTAATTCCCGTTTGCTTTTCAAACTCCTTGAGCAGGGATTCGTCAATGTACTCACCCCAGTTGTACACATTGACTTCTTCTTTGCTTGTGGAGCATCCGGAAATCAGGGCAAGTACGAAGACGAGAGCGGCAAACAGGGCCGCAAGCCTTTTTTTCAACTTCGTTGTCTCCTCCTTTACTTTGATTTGAGTGTTCTGAGCTTTTTTTCACGCTCTTCCTGCCGGATCTGCCGCACGTTGATGATAATCAGAAGCAGCAGGATGAACAGGAACAGCAGTGTTGACACGGCGTTGATTTTCGGGCTGACGCGCTTGCGCGTCATCGCGTAAATCGCCATGGACAGCGTCTGGACCTTTGAGCCGGCCGTAAAGTAGCTGATGACGAAGTCGTCGATGGACATGGTGAAGGCGATCATCATGCCGTTGATGATGCCGGGCATGATTTCAGGGATGATGACCTTGTAAAACGCCTGAAACCAGGTGCAGCCGAGGTCCATCGCCGCGTCCACGAGGTTTCTGTCCATCTGCCGGAGCTTCGGCAGGACGGACAGGATGACGTAGGGGATGTTGAACGTAATGTGCGCGATGAGCAGCGTCCCGAACCCGAGCTGGTATTTGAGCACCGAGCCGAGCGAGACGAACAGAAGGCACAGCGACACGCCCGTGACGATATCGGCGTTCATGACGGGGATGTTGTTGATCGCCAGAAGCGGGCTTCTCCAGCGCTTGCGCATATTGAAAAAACCGATGGCGGCGAACGTGCCGGCGATCGTCGCGACGATGGCGGCGATGACGGAGACGCCGATCGTCGTCGTCAGGGAGGAGATAATCATGCTGTCGCTGAAAAGCTCGGTGTACCAGTCCAGGGTGAAGCCCGACCAGACGGAACGGCTCTTCGACGCGTTGAACGAAAAGACGATCATGATGAAAATCGGGGCGTAGAGAAAGAGGTAAATCAGGGCAAGGAAGATGCGGCTTGCAACGCGCGGTCTTCTTCTCACAGCATGACAGCCTCCTCTCCGCCGGCGCCGAATTTGTTCATCAGCCACATGCAGATCATGACGATGACCATCATGACAAGCGCGATGGCCGAACCGAGGTGCGGGTTGTACGCGGCGCCGAGAAATTGCATTTCAATGAGGTCGCCGAGGAGCATGTTCGCGCCGCCGCCGAGCAGCTGGGAGATGACGAACGTCGAAACGGCCGGCACGAAAACCATCGTGATGCCCGAGAACACGCCGGGCAGGCTCAGCGGGAAGATGACGCGCCGGAACACGGTGACGGCGTTGGCGCCGAGGTCCTGCGCCGCCTCGATGAGGCTGCGGTCGATTTTCACGATGACGGAGTAGATGGGGAGAATCATAAACGGCAGGAAGTTGTAGACCATGCCGATGACGATGGCCGTGGGCGTGTTGATGATGTTCACCGCCGGCAGGCCCAAAAGCGTAAGCAGGCGGTTGAGCAGTCCCGTGTTTTCAAGGATGGACATCCACGCGTAGGTGCGCAGGAGGAAGTTCATCCACATCGGCAGCATGATGAGCATGATGAGAATGCGCTGCTGCCGCGCCCGCTCCTTCGAGAGAATGTACGCCACGGGATAGCCGATGATGATGCAAATCGCCGTGGAAATAATGGCGAGAAGGAACGAACGGGAAAAGACGGACACGTACCCGCCCATTTTCGCGAAGTTGTCGAAGGTGAACTCACCTGCAGCGCTCGTAAAGGCGTACACCACCACGATAATGACGGGGGCGACGACAAACAGCGCCATCCAGACGATATAGGGCGCGCTCAGGTACTTAAGCTTCATAGAGCTTATCCTCCGAAACGGTCTCTTCCGGCTCAAGCTCCGCGTCGCTGATTTCCTCGTATTCGGCGCTGTAGGAGCTGTAGTCGCCGAACATGCCGGAATACTGGCTCTTGTGCATGACATGTATCCCGTCCGGGTCGATTTTGATGCCAATGCGGGAGTTGACGGGGCAGTAGTCCGTGGTCTGAATGAGCCACTTAAAGCCCTTGAAGTCCACGATGACGTCGTAATGGACGCCTTTGAACGTGACGTTCGTGACCGTCCCTGTGAGCATGCCGTCCTTGATGTCGACGATGTCCACGTCCTCGGGGCGGATGACGACGTCGACGGGCTCGTTCGGGGCAAAGCCCGCGTCGAGGCAGGCAAACTTCTTCCCGAAGATTTCCACGACGCCGTCTTCTATCATGATGCCGTCGACGATGTTGCTCTCGCCGATGAAGTCGGCGACGAACGCGTTGACGGGCTCGTTGTAGATGTCTTCCGGCGTCCCGATCTGCTGGATGACGCCGCCGTCCATGACGACGACGGTGTCGCTCATCGAGAGCGCCTCTTCCTGGTCGTGCGTGACGTAGACGAACGTAATGCCCGTCGCTTCCTGGATGCGCTTGAGCTCAATCTGCATGTCCTTGCGAAGGCGCAGGTCCAGCGCGCCGAGCGGCTCATCAAGAAGGAGTACTTTCGGGCGGTTGACGAGCGCCCGCGCAATGGCCACACGCTGCTGCTGCCCGCCGGAAAGGGACGTGACGTCGCGGTGCTCGAATCCCTTGAGGCTGACAATTTCCAGCATTTCCATGACGCGGGAGTGTATCTCGTCCTTGGATAGTCGTCGCCCCTCGTGCCTGTTGATGCGGAGACCGAAAGCGATGTTCTCATACACGTCAAGATGCGGGAAAAGCGCGTATTTCTGAAAGACTGTGTTGACGGTCCGCTTATGAGGCGGAACATCATTAATCCTCACACCATTAAAGAAGACGTCTCCGGATGTCGGTTTCACGAAGCCGCCAATAATCCTCAGCGTCGTCGTCTTGCCACAACCGCTGGGCCCTAACAGTGTGAGGAACTCGTTATCTTTAATTGAAAGGTTGATTTTGTTGAGAACAACGTCGTCGTCAAACACCATCGTGCAGTCACGGAGGCGAATCAACTCTTTTGCCATTTATCGTACCCCATTCGTGATGATACTTGTTCCATTGGATTGGAAACAGATTAAATATACATTTAACATAGGGTGTTGTCAATTAAAATTAAAGTATTTTTCGACAAAATCTATTGAGCTGATTTTGAACTCCTTACCATTTAAATAGTTAAGCGCGCCGCCGTCTGTTTTGAAGTTGAAAACGAGGCGCCACGAGCACAGCGCCTGGCTGCTCTCGCCATACTGCCTGTTGAGTTTTTCGCGCCCGTATTTGCCGTCGCCGAGGAGGGGGCAGCCCGCGTGCGCCAGCTGCGCGCGGATCTGGTGCGTGCGCCCCGTGATAAGATGGCACTCGAGAAGGCTTAAGTTTCCCGCCGTTTTGACGGTGCGGTATTCCAGAATCGCCGTTTTCGCGCCGGGGACGCTTTTGTCCGAGACGTACACCTGGTTTTTCGCGGCGTCTTTAACAAGGTATCCCACGAGCCGCCCGCTGAGGGGATTCATCCGGCCGTGCACGGCGGCGTAGTAGTACTTGTCGATCTCCCGCAGGCGGATTTTTTCGTTCATGATGCGCAGCGCCTCGGCGTTTTTCGCGGCGATGACGATGCCGGAGGTGTTCCGGTCGATGCGGTTGCACAGGGCGGGGGTGAAGGCGTTTTCCTCCTGAGGGCGCCACTCTCCTTTTAGATAAAGGTAGGCCTGGATGTGCGCGATGAGGGTATTGTGCGCGTTTCCTTCCTCGTCGCTGTGGCACAGCTGGCCGGAGCGCTTGTTGACGAGCAGGATGTTCTCGTCTTCATATACGATATCCAAATCCGGTTTGGTGATGCGCAGATACGCGTTCTCTTCCGTCGGTTTTTCAAAAAACTCATCGTTTATATAAAGCTGCAGCGTGTCGCCCTCCCGGAGCTTGTACGCCCGGTCGGCCCCGCGGCCGTTGACTTTGATGCGTTTGAGGCGTATATATTTCTGGAGCAGGGACGCGGGCAGCAGCGGGACGGCTTTCGACACGAAGCGGTCGAGCCGCTGGCCGGCGTCGTTTTGCCCGACGATGATTTCTTTCAAAGTAACTCCGCCTTTTTCGGGTAATAATAGAAGAAAAAGGGCGCCGGTGATGCATAAAGCGCCTCGGTGATTTCACTATACAAGATAAAAAATAGTTTGACAATACATGCTTTATCACTTATAATGTCAAGGCGAATATGCGAGGTGGGCTATGCAGCTTGATCTTCGTGACATCATAAATGCTCCGGGCGAGGCCGTCAGCTTTGACTACGAGCCCGATTTGTCGGACGCCGCCGGCGGCTGCATCGTCGCCGTGAAGCCCGGCGCGAAAGCGAAGGGGTCGGTGCGCAACAGCGCCGGCGTTCTCTATTTTGAGGCCGACGTGGACGCCGTGCTGGAGTGCGCGTGCGCCCGCTGCCTGAAGGAATTTGAGCTGCCCGTTCACCGTCATATTCACGCCGTCCTATCCGAGGGAGAAAACGAAGACGACCCCGATGTTTACGCGCTCTCCGGCGAAAGCGTCGACGTCGACGAAATCATCCTCACGGACTTTATCCTTAACACGGACCAGCGCCTCTTATGCAGGGAAGACTGCAAGGGGCTCTGTGTAAAGTGCGGCGCCGACCTAAACGCCGGGCCGTGCCGTTGTAAACCGGAGACAGACCCCAGGCTCGCTGTCCTAGAACAGCTCCTGGAATAAAGAAAGGCAGGAGGTGTCAACATGGCGATTTGTCCGAAGAGAAAGGTATCGAAGGCGAGAAGGGACAAGCGGCGTTCCTCACACTGGAAGCTCGAGGCCCCGGGTCTTGTCAAGTGTTCAAAGTGCGGCGAATTCCGTCTTCCCCACAGAGTATGTAAAGCCTGCGGCACATACAATGGGCGAGAGGTCGTTAAAGTCAGTGCGAAATAAATGCCAAGGCGGGGGAACACGCACCCCCGCCGCATTTTTCTTGTTTTCCCCGCACGGCATAACCCCTCGTCCCGCCAAAGCGGCTTTTTAGCACCATCGAGCGACCGACTGGAACGGAACGACATGAGCGCTGTCATCAAATCGATTGCAAAGGGGAGCCCCTGCGACGGACGCCGCATTGCGCCTGGGGACCGCCTTGTGAAAATCAACGGGCACAGAATACGCGACGTGCTCGACTACAAATACTATTCAGCCGAAGCCTGCCTGCTGCTTGAGTTGCACACAGCGGAGCAGGCTATTCGCCTTGTCCGGATTTACAAACGCGAGGAGGAAGACCTCGGGCTGGAGTTTACGTCCTACCTCATGGACGCGCCGCGCGCGTGCGTCAACCGCTGCATTTTCTGCTTTGTCGACCAGCTGCCGCGCGGCATGCGCAAGACGCTCTATTTTAAGGACGACGACGTGCGGCTGAGCTTCCTGCAGGGCAATTACGTCACGCTGACGAATCTCACGGAGCGGGATATAAGGCGCATCATCGCGATGCGCATCTCGCCGCTGAACGTCTCCGTCCACTCGACGGACCCGGCCCTGCGCAGCTTTATGCTCGGCGTGGGGCACATCGGCGCGGGGCTTGACGCACTGCGCCGCTTTCAGGACGCGGGCATCCGGATGAATTGCCAGATCGTCTGCTGCCCCGGCGTCAACGACGGCGCGCACCTGCAGCGCACGATGGAGGACCTCGCGGCGATGCACCCGTCCGTTATGAGCGTGTCCGTCGTCCCCGTGGGGCTGACGAAGCACCGCGAGGGGCTTTTCCCATTAGAGCCGTTCCGCGCGGAAAACGCGCTGGAGACGGTGCGGCAGGTGGAGCGGTTTGCGCGGCTGTGCAAGGTCCGGCTCGGGACGAATTTTGTCTTTCCCGCCGACGAGTTTTATGTGAAGGCGGGCCTTCCCATCCCACCGGACGCGTTTTACGAAGACTACCCGCAGCTTGAAAACGGCGTGGGGCTCCTGCGCCTTTTAAAAACGCAGTTTGACGCGGCGCTGCCGGAAATATCTCAGGCGTCGGACAAGCCCTTTTCCATCGCGACGGGGCTTGCCGCGCTGGAGTGGATCAAAGGGCTTGCCGGCGAGGCGAAGGGGAAATTTCCGCAGATAAATGTAAGCGTCTTCGGCATTGTCAACGACTTTTTCGGCGATACTGTGGATGTGGCGGGCCTCATCACGGGGCGCGACCTTATCAGTCAGCTGCGCGGCAAAGACCTCGGCGAGCGCCTTCTCATCGCGCGCAACATGCTGCGGCACGGCGAGACCGTCTTCCTCGACGACACGACGGTCGAGGACGTGGAAAAGGCCCTCGGCGTGCCCGTCCGCGTTGTCGAGCAGGACGGGGCGGACCTCGCCCGCGCGCTGTGCGGCAACTAGCGTTTCCGAGACCCGCCGCGCTCTGGCGGCGCAAAACCCCGGCGCGCGCCCGCTGCGGATGAAGCGAAGCGCCCCGCTTTTTCTCCCTCGGCGTGTTCGCTGTTTTGAAAACATTTGTAAATTTTTTTAAACGAACCGGGGACACGAGTAGACGGCGGAACAAGTCTTTGATATGATATTATGAGCGGCTTGTCCGCACTTTTAAAAAGGAACCTCCTGCGGCCGATTTCGCAGGTTTGGGAGGTGCTTTTGTGGCAAAACCACTGGTCGCCATCGTGGGGCGGCCGAATGTTGGAAAATCCATGCTGTTTAACAGGCTCGTCGGGAAGCGGCTTGCGATTGTGGAGGACACGCCGGGCGTCACGCGGGACCGCATCTACGGCAAGACCGACTGGGCCGGCCGCGAGTTTTCCATTGTCGACACCGGCGGCATCGAGCCGACGACGGACAACGAACTGCTTGTTTTCATGCGCGAGCAGGCGCTGCTGGCCATCGAAATGGCGGACGTGATTGTGTTCGTCACGGACCTGACGACGGGCGTGACGGCGGCGGATCAGGAAATCGCCACGATGCTGCTTAAATCGCGCAAGCCCGTCATATTGGCGGTGAACAAAGCCGACTCCGTCGGCCCCACCGACCCCGGCGTGTACGAGTTTTACGCGCTCGGGCTGGGCGACCCCATCCCCATCTCCGCCATACACGGCCACGGGACGGACGAACTGCTCGACAAGTGCCTCGAGTACTTCCCGCCCGAAGCGGAGGAGGAAGAGGACGATGAGAGCATCCGCGTCGCCGTCATCGGAAAGCCGAACGTGGGGAAGTCGTCCCTTATCAACAGGATTCTCGGCGAAGAGCGCGTCATCGTCAGCGAAATCGCCGGCACGACGCGGGACGCCATCGACACGCCGTTTGAAAACGAAAAAGGAAAGTATGTGTTCATCGACACTGCCGGCATCCGCCGCCGCTCGAGGATAGACGACCGCATCGAAAAATTCAGCGTGCTGCGGTCGGAGATGGCCATCGAGCGGGCCGACGTGTGCCTCGTTATGATAGACGCCCGCGAGGGCGTGACCGAGCAGGACACGAAAATCGCCGGGCTCGCCCACGAGGCGGGCAAGGCGAGCATCATTGTGGTCAACAAGTGGGACCTCGTCGAAAAAGACAGCAGCACGATGGACCGGATGCGCCGGGAAATCCAGAGGGACCTCGCGTTCATGGCGTACGCCCCGATTCTCTTTATCTCTGCGCAGACCGGCCAGCGCGTCGAACGGCTGTTTGACCTCATCAACTATGTGTACGAGCAGGCGTCCATGCGCGTGACGACGGGGATGCTCAACAACGTCCTCGCCGATGCGACGATGCGCATGCAGCCGCCTTCGGACAAGGGCAAACGGCTGAAAATCTACTATATGACGCAGGCGAGCGTCCGCCCGCCGACGTTTATCTGCTTCTGCAACGACGCCGAGCTGTTTCATTTTTCGTATCAGCGTTACTTGGAAAACAGAATACGCGCCGTTTTCGGACTGGAGGGGACGCCGATCCGGCTCATCATCCGGGAAAGAGGCGACTAGGCAGCTTATAAGCGGTTATTCTTTTTGAGTAAGGGCGTTTGTGGAGGAGTCCGACCTTGTTTATCCTACTTCATGTATTTGTTGCTGTCTTGGCCTACCTCATCGGAGGCATCAACGGCGCAATCATTACGTCTAAGTACTTTTACAAGAAAGACATCCGCCAGTACGGCAGCGGCAATCCGGGCCTGACGAACTTCTACCGCGTCTTCGGGAAGCGCGCCGTGACGGGTGTCATCCTCATCGACATGCTCAAGACAATTGTCCCCGTCGTCATCGGAAGGGTGCTTTTCCGGAACTTCTACGACATGGAAGTCTACGGGAGCATTTTCGCCGGGCTGTGCGTCATGCTCGGGCACAGCTACCCCGTCTATTACGGCTTTCAGGGCGGCAAGACCGTCATGGCCATCGGGACGTTTGTGTTCTTCGTGGACTGGCGCCTTGCGCTGATTGCCTGGGGCGTCTTTCTTGTGGTCTTTGCGGTGACGCGATACGTCTCCCTCGGCGCCATGATCGCCGCGCTCACGTACCCCATATTGATTTACGCCCTTGGGATCGGCGGGACGCGGGAGATTATCGTTTCCGTGCTGAGCGTCTTGCTCCTCGTTTTCCGGCACAGAGACAATATCCGCCGGCTGATAAACGGGACGGAATCGAAGTTCAGGATTAAAAAAGACGACGAATCCTGACGGGAAGGTGTACGAAGGAAAGGCAGGAGCAGGTCAACATGAACATTTCGATTTTGGGCGGCGGCGCGTGGGGCACGGCGCTGGCGACGGTTCTGGCAAACAACGGCCACGGTGTGACGCTCTGGCTCCGCAGCCCGGACGCGGCGCGGGCCGTGGAGGAGACGAGAGAGAACAGGAAGCTCCCGGGCGTCATTCTCGATAAAAGCGTGAAGGTGACGAGCGACCTTGAAAAGGCCGTGGGAAGCGCCGAAGCCGTCGTGCTGGCGACGCCGTCTTACGGCGTTTCGGAGACGGCACAGAAAATCGCCGGGATGCTGCCGAAGGACGCCCTTGTGATTTGCGCCTCGAAAGGGATTGAAAAAGACACGTCGCGCCTCTTTTCGGAAATCCTGCGGGAGACGCTGGGGGAGGGCGTGCGCCTCGCGTCCATCTCCGGCCCCATGCACGCGGAGGAAGTGGCGCGGAAGGTCCCGACGGCGTGCGTCGCCGCCTCGGCGGACGTCGGGACGGCCCTGCTGGTGCAGGATATCTTTATGAACGACTACCTGCGCGTGTACACGACGACGGACGTCGTCGGCGTGGAGCTGGGCGGGGCGCTGAAAAACGTCATCGCGCTGTGCGCCGGCGTGTGCGACGGGCTGGGGTTTGGCGACAACACCATCGCCATGCTCATGACGCGCGGCCTTGCTGAAATCGCGCGGCTGTGCAGCCGCCTCGGCGGAAAGATGGCGACGCTCGCGGGGCTGGCGGGGCTCGGCGACCTTATCGTCACGTGCACCTCGCGCCACTCGCGCAACAGGCGCGCCGGCGTGCTCATCGGCAAGGGGTACGACGTAAAAAAGGCGATGGAAGCAGTCGGCGCCGCCGTGGAAGGGTACTACGCCGCGAAGGCGGCGTACGAGCTGGCGCAGAAAACCGGCATCGAGATGCCGATTTTTACGGAGGCGTACCGCGTCCTGTACGAAGGCAAGCCCGCGACGGACGCCATGCGCGAGCTGATGCAGCGCGACAGAAAACACGAATCAGGCGAGGTAGACTGGGTAACTTAAGTCTACATAGAAAACAAGGCACGGGATACATCCCGTGCCTTTTCGCTTAAAAAGACGCGAATGAGCGAAGCGCGCGAAAAAAGCGGCGCTTACTGCGCCGCAGATAAGTAGGTTTTCAATCGGCAGAGCGGGAGCTAAATCATCTTCTCGTACGCCTTGCGCACGGCGCCTGAGATGATGGCGTAGACGCCGGCGGCGTCCATGTGCAAAATGCCCTGCTCCGTCGCGCCGCCGCGCGTGGCGACGGCTTTCACCGTGCCCTTGTAATCGCCGCGGTTGAGGGCGTTGCGGAACGTGATTTCCGCGATTTTAAGGCTGTCCTGCAGCGAAAAGCCCATCATCTCGCCGGCGGAGACGAACGCGTCGATGAGGTACGCGGCAAAGCCGAGCCCGCACGAGGAAAACGCCATGACCTTTTCGATTTCATCCGGCTTAACCTCAAAAGCGTAGCCGAGGCGGTGGAAGAGCGCCGCGACGGGTTCCGGCGCGCTCGTGTAGCCGATGACGCCGTCGCACGACGCGATGGCGAGGGACGGCATGGCGCGCACGATCTCGGCGTCCCCGAGCTTTACGCGCAGCGTATCCAGCGGCACGCCGGCCATGAAGCTGACGATTGTTTTCCCATCCAGCGAGACGGACGCGATGATTGGCGCCATCTCGTCAAACACATGCCCTTTTACGACGAGGAACACCGCCTCGCCGTGCTCCACAGCGGCGGCTGGGTTGTTCGTCGTTTTCACGCCGAGCGACTCGGCTTCATTGAGGGCGGCGAGGGAGGCGTCGCACACGCACAGGTCGTGCGGCTTTGAGCCGGATTTGAGAAGACCGGAAACAAGCGAGCGCCCGAGGTTGCCGTATCCGATCACGCTTATCTTCATCGCTAAACCCTCCAAAAACGCATGCTCACAGCTTAAAGCTGTGAGCATGATAATCTATAGGTGGATTACACCGCGCGCGTTACCTTGCCGCTGCGGAGGCATCGCGTGCACACATAAATCCGGCGCGGGGTACCATTGACAATGGCCGATACGCGCTTGACGTTCGGTTTCCATGTCCTGTTTGTGCGTCTGTGGGAGTGGCTGACACGGATCCCGAAAGAAACGCCCTTGTTGCAGATCTCACACTTAGCCATCTACTGCACCTCCTTGCGCTTATCTTTGTACACGCATTTGTGAACGATAACCGAACACGCATTTGTGAACAGCTTTATCATATTAACAGAATCGGTATTAAAATGCAAGCCCCAATCGCATTTATTTTCTTTATTTTACACAAAGGGCGCTCGGGCGTTTTTGGCAAACGGCATAAAAGCCTTGCAAACAGACCATGAATTGTATACAATTTGGTTATGACTGGATGCCTTTTGGGCGAAAATGATCCGGGCAGCCACGGGAGGAAGCTATGGAGCGAGAATACACATACAAGCTGAAAACTCTTGTCGAAGAGTTGCACATGAACATTGTTTATCCCTCGAAGGACTATGAGAACGTGCTCATCGTCACGGGAGACGTGCACCGTCCGGGGCTCCAGCTGGCGGGGTTTTACGACTACTTCGACCCGACGCGGATTCAGCTCATTGGCCGGATGGAAGTCGCTTTCCTCAAGCGCTTTTCGGATAAGGAGCGCCGCGCGACGATAGACACGTACGTCTCGAAAAAAATGCCCGTGATTATCTTCTGCCACGAGGCGGAGATTCTGCCTGAATTTCTTGAGGCTGCCGAGCGGCACGACGTCACCATCGTGGAGACGGCGCAGCGGACGTCCACCGTCATGGCCGACGTCATCAAAATCCTCAGGCATGCGCTCGCACCGCGCGTGACGCGCCACGGCGTGCTCGTCGAGGTGTACGGCATGGGGCTGCTGCTCCTGGGCGAGAGCGGCGTCGGCAAGAGCGAAGCGGCCATCGAGCTTCTCAAGCGCGGACACCGCCTGATCGCCGACGACGCCGTCGAAATCCGCGCCATCGACAGCACGCAGCTTGACGGGACCGCGCCGGAACTGATCCGCCACTACGTGGAGCTGCGCGGCATCGGCGTCATCGACGTGCGCCAGATTTTCGGCGTCGGCGCCGTCAAGAAGCACCAGAACATCCACCTTGTCGTCAACCTCGTGCCGTGGCGCGAAGGGATGCTCTACGACCGCCTCGGCATCAGCGAGCAGAAGATGACCATACTCAACGTGGAACTGCCGGTCGTCACGATTCCCGTCAAACCCGGCCGGAACCTGGCCGTGATTCTGGAAGTGGCGGCGATGAACCAGCGCCAGAAGCTTATGGGCTACAACGCGGCCCTAGAGTTTACGCGCCAGATCAACAAGCACTTTGACGAGATGCTCTCGTAAATCTCCAAAAACGCGGAGGGAAAGATTATGGACACCATCTCGCGCGCGCTCGGCACGCTGACAGAGCGCTATCCGCTAGCGGACATAAGGCGCGATGAGCCGATGAGCCGCCACACCTCCTTTCGCATCGGCGGGCCGGTGCGCGCCATGCTCTTTCCCAGAACCGCCGAGGAGCTGCGCGGCTTTGTCGCCGCGCTGCGGGAAGAGGGCGTCGAGCCCTTCGTCTTCGGCAACGGCACGAACCTTCTCGTGCAGGACGGGGAGCTGGATATCGTCGCGATAAAAACACACGACGGGCTCTCGCAAATCCGCCAGACGGGCGAGACGGAGATTACCGCGGGAAGCGGCGTGCTCCTGTCGCGCCTTGCCGTTTTCGCGCAGGAGAGGGGCCTTGGCGGCCTTGAGTTTGCCCACGGCATACCCGGCACGCTCGGCGGCGCCGTTTTGATGAACGCCGGCGCCTACGGGGGCGAGATGAAGCACGTCGTGGTCAAAACGGCGGCCCTCACGCCGGGCGGCGAGGTTGTCACCATCGAAGGCGAAGCGCACGGCTTTTCGTACCGGAAGAGCCGTTTTGAGGAGAGCGGCGAGATTATCCTCGAGTCCACGCTCTCCCTCTATAAAAAAGACCCGGGCGAGATTGCCCGCGAGATGGAGACGCTCTCAAAGCGGCGGCGGGAGAGCCAGCCGCTTCATCTCCCCAGCGCGGGCAGCGCCTTTAAACGTCCGAAAACGGGGTACGCCGCCGCGCTCATCGACGAGGCGGGGCTCAAGGGCTTTCGCGTCGGCGGGGCGGCCGTGTCGGAAAAGCACGCCGGTTTTATCGTCAACCTCGGCGGCGCGACGTTTGACGACGTCCTTGCCGTCATGGAGCACGTTAAGAAAACGGTGCTGGAGCGCTGCGGCGTCGAGCTGGAGCCGGAGGTCAGGATTATCCGCGCGCCGCGCCGCGCGTAGCGGATGCGTTATCGGGAGGTTCTGAATTGGAAATCCTCATTATATCGGGCCTGTCGGGCGCGGGGAAGAGCCGCGTCGCCGCCGTGCTGGAGGACATGGACTTCTACTGCGTGGACAACATGCCCGTTTCCCTGATGCCGAAGTTTGCCGAGCTGTGCCTTGCCACGCGCGGGCGGTACGAGCGCGTGGCGCTTGTGACCGACGTGCGGGCGATTGAAAACTTCGCCGAACTTTTTGTGGCCCTCGACGAGATGAACGCCATGGGCTGCAAGCACCGCATCCTGTTCGTCGAGGCGAACGTGGAGACCATCGTCAAGCGCTATAAGGAGACGCGCCGCCGCCATCCCCTCGACCCGGAGGGGCACGAGCTGGAGAAGGCCGTTTACCGCGAGATTGAGCTGCTCGCGCCCGTGCGCGAAAAGGCGGACATCATCATCAACACGACGAACCTCACCCTCGGCCAGCTCCAGCGGCGGCTGTTTTCCATTTTCAATACAGGCGGGGCGGACAAGCCCATGAGCGTGTCCGTCATCTCCTTCGGGTACAAGTACGGTATCCCGATTGAAGCCGACCTTGTGTTCGACGTGCGGTTTCTCCCGAACCCGTACTATGACGCGGCGCTGCGCGACAAAAGCGGGATTGACGAGCCCGTCAGCCGCTACATTTTCGACTCGCCGCTGACGGAAGAGTTTTTCCGCCGGCTGACGGACCTGATTGAGTTCCTCCTGCCGCTCTACATCGAAGACGGGCGGCGCAACCTCACGGTGTGCATCGGCTGCACTGGCGGGCGGCACCGCTCCGTCGCCATCGCCGAGGCGCTCCGGAACTTCCTGGTGGAAAAGGGCTATCCGGCGGAGAGCCTCCACCGCGACATTGACAAATCCCAGTAGCGCGCTTCATATACTGGCATCGCAAAGGACATTTGAAGCGGGGGAGACAATGGAGTCGTATTTTTACAGGTCGGGCCGCGCTCCCAGGGTTGCCTGCATCGGCGGGGGAACGGGGCTTTCCGTTATGCTCAGGGGACTGAAGCACCGCACGCCGAACATCACCGCCATCGTCGCCGTGACGGACGACGGCGGCGGCTCAGGCGTTTTGCGGGACGAGCTGGGCATGCTTCCGCCGGGGGACATCCGCAACTGCATCCTCGCCCTGTCCAATATCGAGCCGACGATGGAAAAGCTCATCGATTACCGCTTTACGAGCGGAAGCCTCGCCGGGCAGAGCTTCGGAAACCTGCTCCTGGCCGCCATGAACGGCATATCCGAGTCGTTTGACAAGGCCGTGGCGCGGATGGGGGAGGTGCTTGCCATCACGGGGCGGGTGCTCCCCGTCACGAACGCGGACGTGCGCCTTCTCGCCGAGTTTGAAGACGGCGGCGTCGTCATCGGCGAGTCGAAGATTGCGCAGGCCAAGCGCGAGCGCAACTGCCGCATCCGGCGCATCCGCCTTGTGCCGGAGCCCGTCTCGGCGCTGCCGGAGAGCATCAGGGCGATCGAAGAGGCGGACATCATCGTCATCGGCCCGGGCAGCCTCTACACGAGCCTGATTCCCAATCTCCTCGTCGGCGGGATTGCCGAGGCCATCGAGCGCTCCCGGGCGCTGAAGATATACGTGGCCAACATCATGACGCAGCCCGGCGAGACGGAAGGGTACACGCTGTCCGACCACATCTTCCAGCTGTTTGCCCACTCCTCCGCGCGGCTGTTTGACACCTGCATCGTCAACAGCCAGCCGGCGCCGCCGGAGGTACTCATGCGCTACGCCCTGGAGGGGGCGTATGAAATCGAACTGGACCTCGAGCGCGTGCGCGCGCTGGGCGTGCGCGTCGTCGAGGCCTTCGTGGCCGACCACAGAAGCGGCCTTGTCCGCCACCATCCGGACCGCCTGGCCGAGCAGATCATGCGGATTTACGCGGAGAGATAGCGAAAAAGCCGTCCGACAGCCTGAAGGGAAAGGGGAGTGAAAGTCATGGGAGCGACGTTTTCCAACACGGCGAAAGCGGAGCTGTGCCGGCAGCCCATCGGCCGGAAATGCTGCGCCCTTGCCGAGTGCTACGGGCTTTTGCTCTACTGCAACATGTTTTCGCCGCAGAAGATCCGGCTTATCACCGAAAACCGCGCTCTCGTGACGCGCCTGCCGAAGCTGTTTCGGCGCGCGTTCGGCATCCTCCTTGACGCGCCGGAGCGGCGCGACGGGCGGGCGGCGAAATACGTGTTCACCCTCACGGACAGGGAAAAAATCAGCCGGATTTTCGACGCGTTCGGGCTTTCAGGCTCAAGGCTCCTGGCCCATCACATCAACCTCGCCGTTTTGGAGGACGAGTGCTGCCGCGCCAGCTTCCTGCGCGGGGCGTTTCTGGCGGGCGGCTCCGTGACGGACCCGTCCAAGCGCTACCACCTCGAGCTCGTGACGGACCACTTCAACGTCAGCCGCCAGACGTATTCGCTGCTCCTTGAGATGGGCTTTGAGCCGAAGGAGTCGTCCCGCGGCGGCAATTTCGTCGTCTACTTTAAGCAGAGTTCCGCCATCGAGGATTTCCTCACGCTCATCGGCGCGCCGGTGGCCGCCATGGAGCTGATGGCGCTGAAAGTGGAAAAAGACATGCGCAACGCCGTCAATCGCAAGGTCAACTGCGACACGGCCAACGTCTCAAAGACGGTGGAGGCGGCGATGCAGCAGATCGAGGCCATCGAAAAAATCGAGCGCACCACGGGGCTCGACGCCCTGCCGCTTAAGCTCCAGGAGACGGCGCGTCTGCGCCTGAACAACCCCGAGATGAGCCTGGCGGAGCTTGCCGCGGCGTCGGGGATGACGAAATCGTGCCTCAGCCACCGGATGCGCAAGCTCATCGAAATCTCCTCGACCCTGTAACTGAATGGAACAAAGAGAGCAGCGTGCCGTCTAAATGGGCGGCACGTTTGTTTTGTGCCAAATGCCGCGGCAACTCTACAATGAAAGATAGGAGGAGCTTGTATGCTCAAACGATTTTTTGCGCTTTTGGCGGTCATCGCGCTGTTTGTCGCTCTCGCCGCCTGCATTAAAAAGCCCGCCGAAGACGGCGGGGATAAGCCGGCCAACGAAGGGGAGGGGGAGTTCACCATCCTGCCCGTTGAGGATGACAACTACCAGCGCCCCGTTGTTGTCCCGGACGAACCGGACGACGGCGCGGCCCTTGACCCGAACGCGCCCGTCAGCCACGACGTCGGGGACGTCGCCCCGCCGGAGTATCCCCACGACGCAAACGCCCTTTACGGCTCGTGGCGGCTGACGAAGGTCCTCGCCTACGGCTCCACCGGCACATACTCGGAGGAGGAAGCGAAAGCCCTCGTGGGAAAGATACTTACTTTCTCCGAAGATAAGGCCGAGGTGCTCACGGACGCGCCGGACAGCCCCGTTTTGACAATCGAAAAGCCCGAATACACGGAGACGGAAATCGACGGCGAGACGTTTTACGCCCAGTTTCGCGTGGGCTTTCCTCAGGTTGAAATCGCCTACGAAGCCGTCCCCGCGATAGAAATTACCGGGGAAGACGGGGCGGCGAGCGTCGTCCTCTTTACGGCGCAGGACAAAATTGTGATGATCGCGGGCGGGACGTTCTTCGAGCTCGAGCGCGTCGTAAAGTAATAAGAATCCATAGAAAAAGAGTCCAAAGGCTGAAAGTCTTTGGACTCTTTGCTTTTTGATGAGCTTAATGCTGGAGCGCGTAGCCGCCGTCGATGGTGAGGACGGCGCCCGTCATGGCGTCCGACGCGTCGCTCGCGAGATAGACGGCGAGCGCGCCGATTTCGATGGGGTTGATAAACCGGCCGATGGGCACGTCCTTGCAGAGCGCCTCCATCGCCTCGGGCGGGATGTTTTTCGTGAAGTTGGAGTGGGTAAAGCCGGGCGCGATGGCGTTGACGCGGATGTTGTACGGCGCGAGCTCCGCGGCGATGACGCGGGTGAAGTGGTTGAGCGCCGCCTTCGCCGAGGCGTACGCCGTGATGAAGGGGGAGTTGACGATTTCGCCGGCGTTCGACGTGATGTTGATAATCCGGCCGCCTTTGCCCGTGTCGCGGAAATGCCGCGCGAAGAGGTAGCACAGGCGCACCGCGCCGTGCAGGTCCGTGTCGAAGCACTCAAACCACGAGGCGAGGTCTTCCTCCATGTCGAGCAGGCTCCCTACCGTCCCGATTCCGGCGTTGTTGACGAGGATGTCGACCGATCCGAAATCGCGGATGACGGCGGCGACGGAGTCGACGCAGTTTTGGTGGTCTGTGATGTCCGTCCTGTAATAGGCGAACGTCCCGTCGTACTTCTCGCGGAATTCCTTTACGACGTCCTCGCAGCTTTTTTCGTCCCGCGCGAAGATGGCGACGTTCGCGCCGCTTTGCGCCAGCGCCGTCGAGATGCCAAGCCCGATGCCCTTGGCCCCGCCGGTGACGACGGCCGTTTTCCCCTTCAGGCAGAAGGCGTTTTCCATGGACTCAATAGCCATAAGCATCCTCCGTATCTTAGCCGCCCGAAGGCGGTGAATGTACGCGCCTTAAAACGCCGAGACGGTAAGCCGGTTACGGCACGGCCCTGATTTTTTTCAGCTGCGCGAAGCGGGGCAGGCCCTGCTCGAGCACGCGCTTGTTTTCGCCCTGGACGAGGGGGAGGGCGTAGTCGATGAACTCGGACGTGACGTTGTTGCCCTCGGCGTTAATCCACTCCCGCGGCACCTTTTTCTCCACGTTGGCGACGATGTCAAGCGGCTGCAGGATCATCCTGATTTTGTATTCGGGGCCGGGCAGGCGCTCGAAGGCCACCATTTTGCCCGTTTCGCCGGCGACGGCCGACTGCACGGCAAACTGGCCCGCCTGGAACGCCTCGTCGATGTCCGTCTGGGACGCGAGGTGCGCGCCGCAGCGCTGCAGGAGGCTCAGCTCAATGCCGCGCACCTTGGCGCCCGTGCGCATTTTGATAAGGCCCGCGAGCGTTGAGGCGAGGCCGCCGAGCTGGTAGTGGCCGAAGCCGTCCGTCGTGGAGATTTTCGCCTCGGAGACGAAAGACCCGTCCGGGTAGCGGATGCCCTCGGAGACGGCGATAAGGCACTTCTTTTTCGCCGCGTACACACGGTTGATATCGTCGATAAACCGGTCGATGTCGAAGGGGACCTCGGGCAGGTAGATGAGGTCCGGCGGCGCGCAGGAGATGGCCGCGAGGGACGCCGAGCCGGCAAGCCATCCGGCGTGGCGGCCCATGATTTCAATCACCGTGATTGTGCCGACGTCGTAGACGTATGTATCCTTGCAGACTTCGGCGACACTTGTGGCGATATACCGCGCGGCGCTGCCGTAACCGGGGCAGTGGTCCGTACCGTACAGGTCGTTGTCAATCGTCTTCGGGATGCCGATGACGCGGCACTCGTACCCGACTTTCTCCAGATAGCGGCTGACCTTGCTGCAGGTGTCCATCGAGTCGTTGCCGCCGTTGTAGAAGAAGTAGCGCACGTTGTATTTTCTGAGGGTTTCGAGGATTTTTTGGTAGTCCGTGTCGTCCTCGTCCGGGTCGGCCAGCTTGTAGCGGCACGAGCCGAGCTCCGAAGACGGGGTATTGAGCAGAAGACGCAGTTCGTCGCGGTCTTCCTTATCAATATCGTACAAAACGTCGTTAATCACGCCGGTGATCCCGTGCGCCGCGCCTAAAACGCGCGTGATTTCCGGCGCGTCGAACGCCGCGACGAAAACGCCGTACGCGCTGGCGTTGATGACGGCCGTCGGCCCGCCGGACTGTGCGAAAATACATGCGCCGATTAACTTGTTGCTCATAATTCACCTCCGGGTAAACTCCAGCGCTTAAAATGCGCGCAATAAAGCGCAAGCGCGCATCGCGCTATGACCGCGTATTGTCATCTTAGCATAGAGGCCCTGTAAAATCAAACGCAATTTCGCGCGCTGCCGTGTTGTTTGGCGTGCGTTTTATGGTATAATATGCAAAGACAGGGTTGGAATATTTCGCTTTATGGCGCGCCGCTTGAGAGAGCGCGCCGCCTGTCAGATTGGCGCCGGCGGGCGGGGAATAAAGCCGCCTGAAAAGGCGACAGAATAAGGAAGGGGATATCGCATGCCGATTGTCACATCGAAGGAAATGCTCAAGAAAGCGTACGAGGGCGGATATGCCATCGGCGCGTTTAACGTCAATAACATGGAGATTATCCAGGGCATCACGGAGGCGGCCGCCGAAGTGCGCGCGCCGCTGATTTTGCAGGTGTCCGCCGGCGCGCGGAAATACGCCAAGCACGTCTACCTCATGAAG
>Ga0134101_1000175_pt1 | contig 82585 bp, 57 predicted proteins | sample 12_3_2metaG_FD_94446 | JGI IMG/M metagenome (GOLD analysis project Ga0134101, IMG submission 94446) | Switchgrass degrading microbial communities from high solid loading bioreactors in New Hampshire, USA - 12_48_3.3_201_A2 metaG | ecosystem: Engineered > Bioreactor > Semi-continuous > Anaerobic...
TATCTGATATGACTATTTTATAGATATGAACTTCCAGTGTTCTGATATGGTTATTTACAGATACTTGTAAAAATCGTAAAATCTTATTGACCGAAAACTGTCAATTATATTTTACCATTCACAGTATTTTAAGAATCAAGTTTCGGGAACTATTCCTGCAGATAATATCACGCATTATATTTTATTTGATAAAGTTGATACCGTTATCGATATACTTACAGAAAAAGAACCAATACTTTTAAGTATTACTGCAGAGTAATAATTTAATCTTGCTTATTATATTAAATTACACAATTTCTTGAGGTGGTCGCCTTTTGGACAATACCCGGCAAGTGAATAAAATGACAATAACGTTGTGGTATGAAAGCTTCAATTTGGCCACGTTCATAGACATTTAGGTGTTAATTTACGCTTGTTGTTACGATAATGCAAAAGGAATTTCAAAGTAAAGAAGTTGTTAGAACACCAGTCACAAAAATGTTAGAAAGTTCAAAAGAAATTAGACATGTCAGAGAAATTGATATAAGGTATAATATAAGTATAGATAAATTTAATAATTTCCAGCCAGCATTGATAATGACTGTTTCAACTGATAAGTATGGTAATCTGGTAACTGCTTTTTCAGGGGGAATTAAATGAGATTAATTGGCAGTAAAACTGAAGAAGACTTTAGAAATGCTCTAATAAAATCGCATAAATTGTTATTTACAGGGGATTTATACAAAGAATTGCTTCAAGTCCTAAAAACAAATTTCCCGGAAATGAAGACAGCATATATTTTAAAACATATTCCGGAACAAGGTGAAGACTTTTATACAATACTTGTTGACCTTGATACAATTACAACAATAGAAATAAGTCGATATAGCCAAGATGAAAAGCCAATCGTAGAAATCAGCAATATTAACGATTTCAAGAGAGGAATGAGCAAGGTACAGCAAGTAGAACTGGCTGTTGCTCTTGATTTGGCTAAAAAAGATATACTGTAATGGATAAAGATTAAAAGAGGTCACTCAATTTCGCCTGATGTGGCCTTTTTCTAGTAAACATTAAAGTGTATCCTGAAGATGAAATTGCGACAAAAAGATAGAGAAGGTAATTGATTACGGAGGATGTGAATGAAAAGGCTTGATAAAGATAAGCTAATTCGTGAGGTCAGGGAAAAGGGTATTGAAATAACTAACATTAATGATTTGATGAAAATAAATAAGAAGTATAGGGATTTAGTTCCTATAATTCTAAAGCACTTAAATGAAGTTACTGATGAAAGTGATAAGGAATTTTTAATAAGGTGCTTAGGTGTAAAAGGATTTGACGAAGCTGCTAAGCCATTGATTGATGAATTCTATAAATCAAACAATGTTAGCTATAAGTGGGCGATTGGCAATAGCCTATCAATTATTTCAAGTTCTGAAGCGCTGCCGGAACTGATTAAAATAGTACAGGAGAAGGAGCATGGTATTGCACGACAAATGATAGTCGATGGTTTAGGAGCATATAAAACGGAAGAGGTAAAATCTGTTTTGGTAAACTTATTAAAAGATGACGAAGTAGTAGGACATGCAATTTCAGGTATTGCTAAAACGGGAGATAAAAGTTTAATAAAATATATTGAACCATTTACAAATCATAAAATTAGTTGGATCAGAAACGAAGCACGAAAAGCAATAAAAAAGCTTGAAAAGGAGTAAATACTTTATTGTAAACGTTAAGCAGGAACCTTAAAATATATAATTAATTTTTCTTGTAAAACTTATATATTTTACAATATAATAACTAATTATAGAATAATAAAATGTACTTATGTTTTGTTTAAGATACAGTATTTATAAGGGGGTATATTTGTGCTATTTAGAAAAATACGAAAATTTTCTGCCATAGTAATTGCATTGGCTATGTCGCTATCTGCATTTAGTACAAGCTATGCACAAGATTTATTGGTGGCGAACAATAAAGTTCATTGGGCTCAGGAAAAGATGCAGAAATGGTATGATTTAGGGGTAATTAAGGGTGATGAAAACGGAGATTTAATGTATGATGCCTACATATCGAGAGCCGAAGTTGTAACAATAGTAAACAATGTTTTTGGATTCCAGTCAAAAGCATCGCAGCAGTTCAATGATGTAAAAGAAAATTCATGGTATGCTGATGAATTGCTAAAAGCAAGACAAGCAGGATATTTAAAAGGATATGAAGGAAATATTGCAAAACCTGAATCTAAGATTACCAGGGAAGATACTTCTGTGATTGTTTCACAGGTCTTTAAATTAGATACTTCTGGTAATAACAATTCCTTAAGTAAATTTAAGGATGCTGAAGATATATCGGAATATGCAGCTGCAGCGGTTAACAAACTAGCGGCTGATGGTGTAATTAGAGGATATGAGGATGGAAGTTTCAAACCAAAAGCGAACATAACAAGGGCTGAATTTATTGCTATTTTGGACGGCCTAGTACCATTGCTGTGCAATGCTCCCGGTACATATGAAAACAAAAATGTTTCGGGTCATGTGGTTATTAGTAATCCTTCAGTGGAATTAAAAAATTCCACTATAGACGGCAATTTATATATTACCGAGGGTATAGGTAATGCCGGCGTAACTTTAAATAACGTGGCAGTAACCGATACTGCCTATATTTCCGGAGGTAATGAAATAAAAATAATTGATTCGGAGTTAAACCAACTTGTTGTTAGCAATAATGACTCCATTAATAGTATTACGATTAACGGAAATACCAATATAAGTAAGCTTGTATTGAACAGTCCTGTGAATATAAGTGTTGACGAAAATGTAAAGCTGGCACTTGAAGTTAATTCCGAAAATGTAGCTGTAAACGGCCAAACTGTATCAAAAGGAATTGCCTTTGTTGAAAAGGGAACAGTATCAAAAGATGTGAAGGAAGAAGTACCTGAGATTCCGGCAGTTGTTCCGACAAGTACTCCTGTCAGCACTCCGACAGCAACTACTAAAGCAGCTTCTGCAGGTAGTGGAAAAACAGGGGGATCAAGCAGCTCCGGAAATAAACAAACCTCTACATCAACGCCGACATTAGAACCGACACCAACATTAGAACCAACACCGACACCTACACCTGCACAGACCTTCGAACCAACATCCGAACCTATACAAGAACCAACATCTGAGCCTACACCGGAATCAACACCGGAACCAACTCCTACACCGACACCTACTGCAGAAGATGAACCTACACCTGGTGCTGTGCCTGAAGAACTTCAGCTTGTCAGTGTAACTGCTGAAAATCTTAGGGAAGTAGTATTGAAATTCAACAAACCTTTGCCGAACTATTATGAAGCTACTGATCCAAAAAATTATCATGTTAGTTATGATAAATCTTTTAGCAGTATTGGTATTAAACATATAGACCTTTCAGAGGATAAGACGACAGTAACGCTGCTTTTTGTATATGAAATTCAGCAGGAAAGTAATATTAAAGTTACAGTTAAGTCAAATATCGGACTTTCTGAAGATGCGGTTGTAGTTTTAAAAGATGTAAAAGACATTACAGCACCAAAAATAGTTGAAATTGAGGCATGGGGTAATAGTGCGCTGAAAGTAACATTCAGCGAACCTTTAAAAAATCTAACTGATATTACCAATTTCTATGTTGATGAATTGGTAATACAGACTGAAAAGCCCATTGTGTCTTTTGACGAAAAAACTGTTATCTTCAATTTAGTAAAACCATTGCAGCCAGGTGTGCATAAGTTCTCTGTCAGAAATAACGTCTGTGACTATGCATCTTTGTTTATTGAAGATAATGAAGTTGAGTTTACTGTTATTAAAGATAAAATACCGCCATTCGGTGTAGTTGAAAGTGCTACCCAGACAGAAGTTGTCATTAAATTTAATGAAATGATTAAAAATATTGATGTGGATAATATAGTAACCTATCCGGTTGCTTATGTTGCTTATGTTGATTTAAGCGATGATAATATGACTTTAAAAATTTATTTTGATATCGGAAAGGCATTAAGAGAAACGGGTACACTGATTACAATTAAAAATCTTTCTGACTATAGTGGAAATTCTATTGATTTCCAGGTGAATGTTGTACCGGTTTGCGATAAAATCAGACCTGAATATGTAGGATATAAAGTTGAAGACAGACAGAGAAAGATAGTGCTCGAGTTTTCTGAAGATGTATTTGAAGATATAGGTGAATTTAAACTTATAGATGAAGACAATAATGAAATAATAGTTGAAGTTTGTTACTATTCTGACGAATACGGTAAAACAAATAAGAATAAACTGATTCTTACAAAACCGGGGGCGAGTCCTTTTGCTACCGGCAAGTACACTTTGACAATCTCAAAAGTTGTAGATTTAACTCCTTTAAAGAATGAAATTTTAGAAAAAACTGTGGTTATTGAAGTAGACGATCAGATTGAACCATCTATAAATAACATATCACGAGATTTTGAAAATAATGAAATATATGTGGAATTTGATGAAAAAGTAGATAAAACTTCAGCCGAAAATAAAGCAAATTATATTTATACTCTTGATAATTACCTTACAGAATGCTTAAACGACTCTGCTGATATAACATTAATGCCCGATGAGCAAACTGTATGCATCAAATTTAAAAACGACGATACCAATGGAATAAATGTTGGAAATATATTGAGACTATAAGTGGAATCCGTTTGTGATTTGGCTGGAAATAAGATGAAGCTAAAAAATATTATTGGTCTAGAATTATTTGATACTATTGGTAAAGCTCCCGACTATATTGAGATGTTGCCTGGCTTGCCTCAACATTCTGTAATTTATGCAGATTATTATGAAAATAGAATATATATAATGTTTGATAAAAAAATAGATAAGGCTTTAGCAGAGTCAAAATCAAATTATTTATATATAATGAATAACGTTATATATATAGGTTTGAACGAATATACAACTGTAGAACTATTATCCGACGGTAAGACTGTGTGTATTCAGTTCCCGAAAAATTCTTATTATGTAGGGGAAGAAAACTATGTAGATGTTAAAGACATTTTAACTTTCCAGGTAAATGAACTAGCCTATTTGTCCGGTGAAAAGGTGCCGGTACAGGTATTTAATTATTTCAATGATGTCAGACATGTTTCTTGGCCTGAAGTTGTTTCTGCTGCGGTAACCGATAGAAATAAAATTGTGCTTAAGATTAATAGTTCCATAGATGAGAGTACATTGAGTCCGAGTGACTTTATTATTTCCACTCGTTACGGAAATAAATATTATATAGCTGCTTATGACGCAGAGTATGATCCGGATAATATGGAAATAACCTTAACTGTTGCTCCTGATATTATGCCTGATGGCACGTATAAAGACAGTCCTATTATATTAACGATGGATAATTATCTTACCAGTACTTCTGATATATTTGGCCGGGAACTTACTACCTCATCCTCATATATTGCTGTTGAAGATGCTTATGCACCTTATGTGGAATCGGTTACAGGGGCAGTATATAATGAAGGCATAACGGAATTATATATACTGTTATCGGAAGATTTGGAAATTGGTAACAAATACTACCTGAAATCAGAAGATTTAGACCAGTTTACTGTAAGAATAAATGGTGAAAAAACAGAAGCAACAATAGTTTACTTCGATGCTTACTTTGAAGATATATATGACACTCCTGTGAACAATGAATATGCCAGATTTAGGATTATATTAGACGGGGAATATAACTCAGAGGAGTTAGAAGTGATATTTACTCCTTCTGATGAAACTAATTTTAAAGACTATGCCGGCAATAAACTAAAGGCATTCAGTGTGAAAGTTTCACCAGTATAGTAAATTTTGTACACAGGATTTTTTACAGCAACTAAAAAAGATACTCTTTCTTAGGGGGTCCAAGAAAGAGTATCTTTTTTGTATTATGTATAAATTATTAAATTATACAGCTACAGCTGAGGAAAGGATAAGTAAAACGGCATTTTCGAAGTCTTTATTTATAGAGTGAATTTGATCATTTATTTCTTTTTCTTCTGCTACCAATGCAGCTTCAGCTTCCTTGTCAACTGGCTTAACGGCTCTTAATTCTTTTAATTTTGCTTGTATTTCAACTTTGCTTTCATTCAATGACAAAAGTTTTTCCTCAAATGATGCCTGCACTTTTTCAACTTGTGCAATAACATCTTCTCCATACTGTGCAACTAATTTAATTCTTTCGATTTTTCCATTAGCTGCGTCTCTCTTTTCTTTTAATTCTTCTTCCAAAGCTCTTTCAGCAGCTCTTAATTCTTCAACTTTTTCAGTATCAACAGTTTCAGCTGCCAACAATTCATCTATTTGAGCCTTGATTTCTTCTTTCTGTGCTCTTATTGCACTTTCTTCTTCAGCAAATTCAGCTTTTATAGCCAAAATTTCGTTAGCTGCTTCTTCACCGTACTTTGCAACCAACTTAATTGTTTCAATTTCTTTGTTTATACCGTCTCTCTTAACTTTTAATTCTTCATCCAATGCTTTCTGAGCAGCTTTTAACTCAGCAATTTTTTCTTCATCAATAGTTTCAGCTGCCAACAATTCGTCTATCTGAGCCTTGATTTCGTCTCTGATTTCTTTAGCTTTGCTTTCCTCAGCTTCAAGTTCAGCTTTTAAAGCACTGATTTTATCTGCTGCTTCCTGACCGAATTCAGCAACCAGTCTAATTCCTTCGATTTCTTTGTTTATAGCATCTCTCTTAACTTTTAATTCTTCATCCAAAGCTTTTTGAGCAGCTTCTAATTCAGCAATTTGATCTTCGTCAACTATTTCAGCTGCCAATAATTCATCTATCTGAGCCTTGATTTCTTCCTTAGCTTCTTTTACTTTGTCTTCTTCTGCTTTAAGTTCAGCTTTTAAAGCTTCAATTTTTTCAACAGCTTCTTCACCGAACTTCAAAACTTCTTTGGATATTCTGATTTCTTCATGCATTTCATCTCTTAAAGCTTTAACTTCATCATTTAATTCTTTTTCTTTTGCTTTCAATTCTGCAACAGCTTCTTCATCACCAGGATTAGCTTCTTTTACTGCTTTTATTTCGTCGCGAATAGCCTTAAGGCTTTCTTCCAAAGCAGCAATTTTTTCATCATATTCTGCTCTGATTTTTTCTTCTGCCTGCTTTTCGATCAGGCTTTGCAAAAAGTTAGGCTTAATAGCCTTAAGTAAAGTTGGGTTTGCTACTGGTGCTGGAGCTGGCGCTGGAGCCGGAGCTGGTGAAGCAGGAGTCTCTGCCGGTTCAGCAAAAATACTTGTTGATAATGAGAAAACTAATGATGCTGTTAATGCTGTACTTAAAAATTTTTTCATGTCTCATACCCCTTTTCTTAATATTTTTTATTTTTTTATTTCATAAATTATATAAAAACCTCCCGTGCGATTTATAAATGCTTTTTGGGTTTTTATATAATTTACAATCTAAAGCAGTTGAGTCTGATCTGATTTAGGGTCTATCAACTGTTTCCGTCCTAGTCTTTCGAAAGCATGTCTTTTTTTTGTTCGGTCTGGTGAAAAATTTTTTTATTTTTTTTTGAAAAAAAATCTAAATCATTTAAACAATGAAAAATCAAAGTGATTGTTAATGTAAAATTAGACAAAATTTGAAAGTACGACAAAATTTGCTATTAAAATTACGAATTATATATGTATTACCTGATTTGCGTATAAAAATAAGGAAGATAAACGAATTAACTAGTTGAGAGCATCAGGGGGGGGAATTTTTTGATAAATCTAAAATTACGCAGCATGAGAAAACAGGAAGCAGATTCCTTCTTAGACATAATACAGAAAATAAAAGATGGTGATGTTCTCCTGAGAAATAAATTTATAAATGATTACAAGCCATTTATATTAAAATGTGTATATAAATTTATAGGAAAAAAAGAGAATTTGGCACAAAGTGACGAATACAGTATTGCTCTCATGGCTTTTAATGAAGCATTGGACTCATATGATGCTGATAAAAATATTAAGTTTATGAGTTTTGCGAAGGAGATAATAAGAAGGCGAATTATAGATTATATGAGAAGCACCAAAAAGAACAATATGGTGATACCCTTTTCATATTTTACCGAAAATGACAACAACTTTGAAGAAGAGTATTTGTGTGATGCCAGTTCCGACTATTGCAGCTATTATGATGCTAAGGAAGAAATAAAAAATCTTGAGCTAAAAATGAATGAGTATAATATGACAATTGAAGAATTGATAAATTCTTCTCCAAAACATCAGGATACCAGATTAATTTGTCTTAATGTTGCGAAAATTATATCAGAGGACGAGAAGTTGTTCAAAAAATTAAAGGAAAAAAAGACATTGCCATATAGTGAACTAAAAGATCATGTTAATTTGTGCAGGAGGACTTTGGAAAAAAATAGAAAATTTATCATTGCCATGGTTTTAATACTAAATAGTGACCTTGATGTACTTAAAAAATACATATTTGATACTATAGGACGGTGATTTGATATGATTGAACAAAAGGGGACTATATTAAAAATTAAGAGAAATATGGCAATTATAATGACTTCCGATTGCAGAATTATTTCAATAAGGGTACAGCCGGGAATGGATGTAGGTATGGAGGTTGCATTCAATAAGAGAGAGATTGTAAGCCAAAAGAATAAATTTGTTTTTCCAGTAAAAATTGCTGCGGGAGTTGCTGCAGTTTTTGTAGTTGCATTTATAATTTTTAATTCATCGGTTAAAAATGGTGTTTATGCCTATGTCACAATAGATTCCGATACAAGTATTGAATTTGAGGTGAACAAAAATAATAAAATTGTAAAAGTAAATACTTTCGATAACAATGCAAATTATTTGCTGAAAGATATGGATTTAAAAAACCGGCCTATTGATGTGGCAATAAAGGAAGTAATCGAAAAAACCGGCAAGAAGGATTCAACAATATTAATTTCAGCCTGTATGAAAGATGAGAACCAAAAGGATAATGATACGGCGAAAAGCAAGCAAAAAGAATTCAACCTGTTAATCGATGCCTGTAAAAGTGCAGTAGAGAATGATGAGTACGGTGATATTCAGTCAAAAATTGTGGAAATTCCTTATACCTATAAAAAATTAGCCGATATTAATAATATTTCAATGGGTAGGAGTATTGTATATGAAAAGGCTAAAGAGCAAGGTATCGATTTAGATATAGAGGAGATAAAAAATAAGAGCATTGGTGAGGCATTGAAAAGGATCAGTATTGACGATGTGGGTATTGTACATGATGTAAAAAAAACGCCGAAGCCTGCTGATGAACCCAAACCAAAAGCAGAACCTAAAGATGTTCTGGCAGATAAAAATGAACCGAAACCTGTGGAGGAACCAAAGGATAAAATTAAGGAAGTAACGGAATCAATAGTAAAACAAGAACTTGAGGTAAAACCGGATACAGATGTAAAACCGAAGCAGGAGATAAAAGCTGAACCGGATAAAAAGACATATACGCCTGTAAAGAAAGTAACCGAGACAAAACCGGAGACAGGAACGAAACCGGAAGCTGAGTTGAAAACAGAATTAAAACCTGAGCCTGAAAAGATACCTGAAAAGATAATTGAAACTGAAGCAAAGCAGGTACCGAAGCCCGAAACAGAGCCTAAGGATGAAAATGAGCCAAAACAGGAGCATGAAATAAAACCCGAGCCAAAGATTGATGTAAAGCCGGATTCAGGAAGTAAAATTCCGGATCCACAGGCTATAGAGAACAAAGAGTCGGAACCCAAACCGGAACCGGAACTAAAGCTTGAGACTGACAAAAAAATTGAATCCAATATAAAGATTGAGCCAAAGACGGAGCCTGAAATAAAACCGGATGTCGTGCCGAAGCCCCAAGCAACCCCGAAAGTCGAGATGAAGCTGGAAAAAAATATAAAATCCAAGCTTGAGGTGGAGGAGAAAGCGAATCCAGAGGTAAAGGCAGATCCGGAGACAAAGCCGGAACCGGTGCCTAAGGTTGAATCAGACGTAAAACCTGTTCCTAAACCGGAATAAAAAAGTGTAAGAAAAGATTGTAAATCAAGATTCCTCACTTCCGCCAACTTCTGTCCCCCGGCCGAAGTGAGGATTTTTTTATATAAATCAATTCGTTAACTTTTTAATGGATTACAGCGTTTTGATCATCGTAAAGGGTTCCTTTTACATTGACAGTAATACTGTCTATTGAAGGTAAACCGCTTACAGTAAGCCCTTTGTAGGCATAATTGTTCAATGTGAAGCTGTCTATTCTTGCGTTAATCAGATATTCGCCGTCCTTCATGTTTATGTAGGTGTAAAGCTTTTGATTTTTCTGCGGTGCAACTCTGAAGGTTATTATTGTTGTCTCTTCAACTTTGTATATATTTCCTTGTTTTATGTATTCCCGGTATTTGAAGTTTGTTCTGCTGTCCTCGGTATTGGATTCACGGTAGCCTTCAAGGATTTCCTTGAAATATTGATGGGTTTTATCGGCATCTGCACTGTCCTGGTAATATTCCAGTTTTGTCTCTTTCTTAGAGTAGTTGGTTGTAATGTCCAGCATGTCCATGCCGAATATTTTGTCATTGCCGTTGTGCAGGTCAAGGGTTTGATAATTTTTGCCGTCGCTGGTGTATAACATGTTTGATGTATAGTGGAAGGAGTTTTTCAGTTTCTCTACCAATTCTCTATGCTCGTCAGTGGAATTGGGTGTGTCTTTAAATTGGACGGTTGTGACGGTACAAGTGTACTCGCCCAAAGGATTAAAGTAATATCCCGATCTTATTGGCCAATCGTATTTTTGCAAGGTTCTGTCCGATGCAAATACGGCGTTGAGATAGTATTCCTTGCCGTAATTCATTTTACGGGCATTTTCCCTGTCATAGTTGTAGAGGCTTGCCATGGAGTTTTTGACAGACCAGGTGACAGTAGCGGTATTTTGCTGGGTGAAGGTACGCTGATACTGCCCGTCTACTTTTGTCCAGTTGTATGGATTGTTTGCAGCATCAATATGGCACATCCACCGTATTACATCAAATTTATAGGGGTCGCTGACCCAGAATAGATTTCTTTTCAATCCGCTGCTTTCAACAGTGGTTTTGAAGTTTCTGGAGGAAACCGGGGGCATTGTCTCTCTTCCGTTGTATGTAAATACTCTAATTTCTCTTACATCACTTCCTGAAGGAAAGGAGGCGGAAGTGGAAGCAGTTTCAGAGATTGTTTTGACTATAGGGTTTCCGAATTCATCTATTGTCGGTTTTTCGTAGGAATACCTGTAGTTTCTTGTTACAGAACCGTCGAAGGTCAATTTTGCGGTTTTTGTCAGCGGCTCGTAGGGGTTGTCCAAATTTATATATTTCTTTGTCAAAGGATTATCTCCAAAATCGCTTCTTTTGAGGGTTGCATTTATAATGGGCTTCAATATGATTACTTCTCTGTTTGTGTTTACGCTGGTGGAAGAAGTGGAAAAATTGTTGTAGAGAGTGGCTAAACTGTTATCTATATTCAGTCCGCCTGTTGCATTTCCTACCCACTGACCTCTTGGCAGATTAAGTTCAGCCCTTATTTCATCTCCGTTTATGAGAGGGAAGGAGATATCTCTGGACAATACATTGTAGTCCAAATCGAACTTACCTTCATAGTGAATTGCATGTACAACCTTTACAGATTCGCCGGAATCAATGCTGTTGTTTTCAAGAAATTCTTCTATAGGTGAGGTGCCGTCGGCGTTTATGCTGAATTTGATTTTTATATCACTGTCCGGCATGATGAAATCAGCGTAGAAAACTGCTTGTTGTGTTTCTTTGGGAATGTTGACTGTTCCTTGTTTGGATGTAGCATTCCCGCTGTATTTTACGCCATATACAGAAGTACCGTTACTTTTGGTTATTTCCCATTTGAAAGGTACGTTTTCAAGGTCTATTTCTAGATCGGATTTTACCGTTACACAAACCTGGACGGGATCGCCTGCCGTTGCACTTGACGGCAATGTTTCAAATTGTGCAGAAAGATCGATAGGGTAATCGTCGGAATAAAAAGTGAATTTAAGAGGATATCGGAATATAATTCCTACTGCTCCTCCATCTCTAAATGTACCGTATCCCACAGAGCAATCCTCAGATTTACGCAGTATGTTACCGGTTTTGAAGGTAAATCCATCGTGTAAATGGCCATCGCCGTTTTTTATTTGTGCAGGGGCGATAAGGAAGGTGTCAGCCGGTGCCCATGCAAAAGGGTCAGATTTGTCAAAGTAGCTGGCTGTTGCACCTAAACTTGTTCCGTACCTTCCCCAAATAGCATATAAGTTGCAACCATAGTCGGGGTCAACAATGGGGATGTGGACGTTTAATATATCGCCGATGATATCTTGGAAAGAGAGGTCGTGTTTTGTGTAAAAATGAAGCTTTGGTTTTGCTTTGAAATATAATTTGGCATTTTTTAATTCAATAACAGGTTTGTCATAAAATAACTCTGCAATAGGTATATTTTCAAAGTATTTATTTTTTAAATTAGATGAACACATAATTTTTATATTTTTGAGTTTTTGTATTTTACTGTAAAGATTTTGCTCTATTGGAACTTCAAAAGCTATTTCTTCATTAATTGCTTTTTCTAATGTTTCTGGACTTATTAATATATTATCTAGATCTTTATCATAAATTATCAAATTTTTGTATTTCCAATACTTTCCGCTGAAATGCCACATTTCAATTGAATTGTCTTCATAGTCAAATTCTCCAATTCTTTTGGCTAATGGTTTAGCATCTATGCCATCTAACAAGACTTCAATAGTTTGATTTTCAGCATAAATTGTTCTTTGATATCCATAATGAAAAGTAAAGCTGTAGATAAAAATAGCAAGTATAGAAATACAGATAAACTTTTTCATTCTATTCCTCCAAGGATATATTAATTATTACCATTGAAACATTCTTTTAAAGTCAAAACTATCTGTATATTTTTCTTCACGGTATAAAGATATATATGGAACAAAGATAACCCACTTTTCAGAACCATCCATATAATAAAGTATGTCAAGAACACCTGTGTTATCCATTTGAGAATTTACTATTGATATACCTATACTAAAATTCCTTATATTATTTACGTTTTTAATATAAGTAGCTTCTTTTTTAAAAGAACCTTCTCTAGGGATTTGACAATCCGGTACACGAGTAATTGGGGTATATGTTATATAGCTGCCATCTTTATTAAATATTTTAATTCCCAAGCTCCAATTATAACCTTCCGGAATCTTCGGGTAATCGCACTTGATATAGTATTTGCCGTTTTCCTTAATAAATGACAATTGGTTAGCTAACTTGAGAACGAACTCCTTAGTCTTATCCATGCTCATTCTTCCATATTGATCCACATCGGTAACATCATTGAATGCAATACCATCATAGTATTTTGTCGTACCGGCTAGAGGAGTAGGAAGTGGAGGAGGAGATGCAGTAGGGTCGAATTTGATATATACCGATCTGGCATTCTGGTCCCAAGTAACAGTGGCCCCTAAAGCTTCGCTCACAAAACGGATTGGTACAAAAGTTCTGGATTCCTTTAGGAGTGCCACTGTGTCCATTTGATAGGTTTGATTATTTATTTCATAAGTTTTAAGACCGATTGTCAAAACAACTTTTCTGCTGTTCAAAGTAACAGTAACTTTTTTAGTATCACCATTCCAGTCTACATTTGCCCCTAATGCTTCACTAACGAACCTCACGGGTACTTGTGTCCTTCCGTTTTCATCAATAAAAGGCTGGGCATCGGGAAAGTTTACTTTTTCGCCGTTAACCACAACTCTAAGTGGTATTTCTGCCAAGCCAACGGTTGAAGTTAGAATAGTGATAATAAACACTATAGTTATAAACTTTAAATATGTTTTTAACATATCTATTTCCTCCTGATAAATTGTTGTTTATATAAAATATGTTTTTTACAAGTTAAATCAGTAATTTATGAAGTAGTTTTCAATTTTTTTATCGGAATGTTGGCTAAGTTTGTTAAGGAATATTTTGTAATGTATCATTATTATACTATATTTGATATGTTAGAAGTAGACTTCAAACTAAATATAAAGTTTAAAGAAAAATGTCTATATTTCTTTTTACTTACCATTGAAACATTTTTTTAAAGTCAAAATTATCTGTATATTTTTCTTCACGGTATAAAGATATATATGGAACAAAGATAACCCATTTTTCAGAACCATCCAGATAATAAAGTATGTTGAGAATTCCTGTATTATCATCTTTCGAATCATTTATTGATATACTTATACTAAAATTTCTTATGTTGCTTAGATTTTTTATGTGAGTAGCTTCTTTTTTAAATGAACCTTCTTTAGGTATTTGGCAACCTGGTACTCGAGTAATAGGGTTATATCCGATATAACTACCATCTTTATTAAATATTCTGATTCCTAAGCTCCACTCATATCCTTCCGGAATTTCAGGATAATCACACTTGATATAGTACTTGCCGTTTTCTTTAATAAATGACAATTGGTTGGCTAATTTGAGGGTAAATTCCTTAGTCTTATCCATGCTCATTCTACCGTATTGATCCACGTCGGTAACATCATTGAAAGCAATACCATCATAGTATTTTGTTGTACCGGCTAAAGGAGTTGGAAGTGGAGGAGGGGAGGCTTTAGGATCGAATTTGATATATACCGATCTAGCATTCTGATCCCAAGTGACGGTGGCACCTAAAGCTTCACTTACAAATCGGATTGGTACAAAAGTTCTGGATTCCTTTAGGAGTGCCACTGTGTCCATTTGATAGGTTTGATTATTTATTTCATAAGTTTTAAGACCGATTGTCAAAACAACTTTTCTGCTATTTAAAGTCACTGTGACTTTTTTGGCATCACCGTTCCAGTCTACATTTGCCCCCAATGCCTCACTGACAAACCTTACGGGTACTTGCGTTCTTCCGTTTTCGTCAATAAAAGGCTGGGCATCGGGGAAGTTTACTTTTTCACCGTTAACCACAACTCTAAGCGGAATTTCGGCTACTCCAACGGTTGAAGTTAGAATAATGATAATAAATACTACAGTTAAAAACTTAAAATATGTTTTTAACATACCTAGTTCCTCCTGTTAAATTGTTGTTTATATAAATATATTTATTTTAACTTAAATCAGTAATTTGTGAAAGAGTTTTCAATTTTTTTATCGGGATGTTGGTTAGGTTTGTTAAGGAATATTTTGTAATGTGCCGTTAATATAATATATTTGATGGGTTAGAGGTAGATTTTTATTTGAGTATAAGTCTAAGAAAAATGCTTATAGTCCTTTTTTACTTACCATTGAAACATTCATTAATTTCGACAACGGTTAAAACTGTATATACAAATATATATAATGATGTTTATAATATGATAAAACGGTTATAATTGAGTATAAATTCAATTTTTTATCGGTATATCGGTTTTGATTTTTAAGGAATACTTTGAAATGTTTCATTATTATAGCGTATTTTCCGGATTGATGGAATTTTATAAATTTTAGTATAAATAAAGCTTTAATTATGTAACGTAATTTAATATAATAGTTGTACAAAAGATTAAACTTATATGGAAGGATTTGGGGATGAGTAAAAAAGTTAACTTAATGTTTATAATATCTGCAATTTTGGTAGTTGCAATGGTGTTGGTGATATTTGCCTTTTCCACACAGCAAGGGGATATCTCCACTGGGACATCCAAGGAGATTTTGGACTCATTGCTTGAAAAATTGGGAATTCAAAGCTACATAGAGAAAAACGAATGGATTTATGAACACCGGAATTTTATATTCAGAAAAATTTTACACTTTTTTGAGTATGCAATATTGGCAACTTTGGTATTTATTACACTGCGTTTTGGAAACGTGAAACTGAAATATATCCCGGCAATTACAATATTGTTTACCTTTGCGGTGGCTGCAATTGATGAATACTATCAAAGCCATATTCCGGGGAGGTCACCCCGAATACGAGATGTGTTTATTGATACTTTAGGTAGCATTGCAGCTATAATTGCCATATTGCTCAGGATGAAAAAATTCAGCCGAATTAAAAAAGATGAAGCTTATTAATAAGCTCCATCTTTTTTAAATATTTGCATAATGGTTTTTAAAATAATTTTTATATCCAGCAATATTGACCACTCGTCTATATACTTTGTATCCAGTTTTACAACTTCATCAAAATCGGTTATGCTGCTTCGGCCGCTTATCTGCCAAAGTCCTGTTAATCCGGGTTTGATACTTATTCTGCGTCGGTGATAGGCTGCGTATTTACTTACTTCATCTAAGGTTGGAGGTCTTGTACCCACAAGGCTCATGTCACCTTTGAGCACATTGAAAAACTGTGGAAATTCATCTAAACTTGTTCTTCTTAAAAATCTTCCTACCCGTGTGATTCTGGGATCGTTCTTTATTTTAAACATCAGTCCTCCGCCTACTTCATTCAGGTTTGCCAGTTCATTTTTCTTTTCATCGGCATCGATGCACATGGATCGGAATTTATAAAGTTTAAACACTCTGCCGTTGAGACCTACCCTGTCTTGTGCAAAAATAACCGGACCGGGGGAGTCGATTTTAATGGCAACTGCCACAAATATGGAAATTATTCCTGTAATAAAAAGACCAACTAACGCACCGCAAATATCCATGACACGCTTTATAAAAAGCTGTATGCGGTTCAGTGAAACAGTGTGGAAGGTCAGCATGGGCAGTGTACCTATACAGGTAAGATGGGTCTTTGCTATTTTTAAGTCGTAAAGGTTGAGGACCATGCGGACAGTAATTCCCATTTCCTCGCACAGAAGTACATATTGCTCCACTTCGCCCACATAGTTCTTCGGAAGTGCAAAAACCACTTCATCTACAACATTTTCTTTGATTATTTTCTCCAAATCCTTTATGTGACCTAATACATTTTCAGATTTGACTTCTTTTGAATCCACACGGACATAGCCTATGATATTGAAATTCAGATTTGTTTTCTGTATGTAGTTTGTAAATTGGCGGGCTACACGGGGAGAACCGACAATTATCACTCTTATGGCTCTATTGGTATTCCTTGAGCCTTTTTTTATGTAAAGCCTGTAAAGCAATCTTTCCGAAAGCAGCAGCGTAAAAGTGCATACTACATAAATTATGAACAGAGCCCTGCTGAACATGGTTTCTTTGATGAAGAAAATCATTGAGGAAAGAAAGAGACTGGAAATAAACGTTGCAAATAATGAATTGCGTATTATTCTGTCAATATAGCAAAAGGTGGTGATGTCGTACATTCCTAGAGAAGCCATGCTGAACATCCAAACGGGTATAAATACAAGAAGTATCCATAAATATTCTTTTATATCCAGTAATCTGGTGAAATTTGAAGCAATAAAATAGGATACAAAATAAGATATAAGCAAGAAAAACAAGTCCAATAATAGCTGAAGAACATTGGTATAAGCCTGTTTGTTGAGTTTATGCATACTTCCCCTACCTCACTAACAATACATAATGTATTTTAACAATTTCTCTATCTCTCTCTAAAAAATGCTGTCAAAAAGATTATGTTTTTACCATTTCAAAAGCACATAACAAGAAGTGACTTAGAAGCATTGAATTAGATGCCTTTTGAAATGGTGCGACTGAAATTATAAAATTGTACCTACAAGGAATATTTTAGCACCAAAAAATAAAAAAATAAAGTAATTTATTAATAAATTGGGGGTACATTTTACTTATAGGACATGTTAACATTAGTATTGTTAAAAGAGTAAAGGACGGGCGAAGAAATGCAAACATTTTCATATAAATACATACAAAGGTTAATAGATGACATTGGCGTATATATCCACGGTATGAAGATTGTAGACCGGGTGGATGAGTTTGAATATTCTGAGGATACCGGCATTATTACAGCTACAGTACATGGTACTTATCCCTATGAAGTTGAAATTGAGATGCGCGGAAATGACAATATAAAAAGCTATCGATGCGAATGTGAGGCATTTAAATCGTGTTTTGGCGCATGCAAGCATATTGTTGCCGTTCTGCTGTATGCCAATCAATACTTTGAGGAAGAGCGCAGGAAAATGCCTTTTTTTTATGATGGCTTTCTACAGGACACAAAATACCAAAAGAATGTATTGACTGACGATAATGATTTCTATCTGCCCATTTCCCAGTTGGGCATAAATTTAAACAAAAAGAGTCAGAAAGTGAATTTATGGATTGAACAGAATATTGTGCCGGGAACAACCTATACGCCGTCATATTTGGAGATTCATTGTAAAATAGGGATTGAAAAGCCGTATAAGGTGAAGGATTTTATTGCACTGATTGAAGCAAAGAATTCAAACAAGCCTTTGTATTATGGAAAGAACTTTACTTTTGAGCCCGATACCATGTTTTTTTCCGGGGTGGACAAAGAAGTATTTGAATTCATAGAAAAACTGTACTTTAAAGAAAAATATGAGAGAGAGTTTCACAATCCTTACAGTCATTATAACAGCAGGGAGTTTGGAAGTGTAAGACCGGGCAGAGTGGTCCTTGTCGAAGAAAATATGAAAAATTATTTGGACATAGTAAAGGACAGCGGTATTCCTGTTTATATTTTTCAAAGGATTGACAGCCCATGCAAAATACATGACGATTTGGAAATGGATATAAAAATTAAGGAAGTGGATGATTTTTTAGTATTGGAGGCGGATTACAGCAAAGATATAAAAATCATGCCTCTGACCCGGGATTTTGAACTGGTTTTGGATCCTTACAAAAGGAATATATACAGAATTTCGGAAGATAAAGCAAGGCTTCTGAAAAATATTCATAGAATACGTCTGGAGAAAAAGACGCCGGTATTTAAAATTACAAAGGCGGAGCAGCAACAGTTTGTTAGAAATTTTTTAAAGCCTTACGGAGAAAAGCTGAATGTACAGATGGATGAGAGCCTGAAAAAGAAAATGGCTCAAAAGGATTTGGTAGCAAAGGTTTATTTTGATGCAATAGAAAACGGCATTTCCGCAAAAATTGAATACTGGTACGAAGATATGGTTATAAATCCGTTAATCAGAGGGTCAAATCGGGAAGATACTTATTATATGCGTGATTTTGAAAAGGAAGAAAGGATTTTGGATTTACTTAAGTCTGCAGGTATGTATGAAAATGACGGAAGGATGGTACTTTACGATGAGGAAGAGATTGCAGAACTGTTTGAAAATAAAATTGAGCAGCTAAAAGAGCTTGCTGAGGTTTACTATTCGGAAGATTTTAAGAAAATACAGATTCGTCCCCTTAAAAAAGTGCAGGTGGGTGTAAGACTGAATACCGAATCAGAATTGCTTGAAGTGGATTTTGATATAGATGAGTTTGACGATGCCGAACTCTATAAACTTTTTCATTCGGTAAGGGAAAAGAAAAAATACTATCGTTTGAAGGACGGTACCATTTTAAGAATCGACAGCCAAGAACTTATTAATGTGGCAAAGCTTATTGACGACTTAAGCCTTGATTTGAAGCAGTTTGAGGGTGGAGTTTTGCCTCTTCCTGCAAACAGGGCACTTTTTATAGATAATTATGTCAATGAAAGAAAAATGGCCAATGTCACTAAAAATGAGGGGTTTAAGCGGCTTGTTCACGATATAACCAATCCTAAAGATATGGAATTTCCCATAGATGAAGGGCTGGCCAAAATTTTGAGAGACTATCAGAAAATCGGATACAAGTGGCTGAAAACTTTGTCCAGCTATGGTTTTGGCGGGATACTTGCCGATGACATGGGCCTTGGAAAAACTCTTCAGGTGTTGGCTTTTGTAAAGGAAGAACGTAAGAAGGACAGGCGGCCATGCCTTGTTGTTGCGCCCACGTCTTTGGTTTATAACTGGAAGTGGGAAGCTGAAAAGTTTGTTCCCGATTTAAAGGTGGAAGTTATCCACGGTACCAAAGCAGAAAGGGACAGACTCCTAAAATCGTGTGACGGATCGGATATAATAGTTACTTCCTATGGCTCCTTAAAGAGAGATATTGAGACTTACAGGAAAATGAATTTTTCCTATGTATTCGTGGATGAGGCTCAGCATATTAAGAATCCCAATACCTTGAATGCAAACAGTGTCAAAAGTCTTAAAGCCAGGGGATACTTTGCTTTGACCGGGACACCTATTGAAAATTCCTTGACGGAGCTGTGGTCAATATTTGATTTTATAATGCCCGGATATCTGATGAGCCATAACAGCTTTGTTCAGAAGTTTGAGAGACCCATTGTGCAAAATAATGACAAGGAAAAATTAAATACGCTGTCAAAGTTTATAAAACCTTTTGTATTGAGAAGGCTTAAGAATGACGTTTTAAAGGAACTGCCCGAAAAAGTTGAGAGTAAAGTAATAGCTGATATGACTTCAGAGCAGAAGAAACTGTATGCAGCATATTTGAAACAGGCTCAGAGAGAAGTGGCAGCTGAAATCAAAGCAAGAGGCATTGAAAAAAGCAAAATAAAAATTTTGGCTCTAATGATGCGATTGAGACAGATATGCTGTCATCCGGCAATGTTTATTGAGGATTACAAAGGCGGGAGCGGAAAAATGGAAGCCTTGCTTGAGATAGTGGAAACTTCCGTTGACTCGGGACACAGGCTGCTTCTGTTTTCGCAGTTTACCAGCATGCTTGAAATTATCGGAAAGGCTTTCAAAGAATCGGGAAAGAGTTACTTTTATCTGGATGGTTCGACCAAAGCCCAGGACCGCATGGATATGGTAAAAAGGTTTAACGGCGGTGAAAGGGACATGTTCCTTATTTCCTTAAAGGCAGGGGGCACAGGTTTGAATCTGACCGGGGCCGATGTGGTGGTTCACTACGATCCGTGGTGGAATCCCGCAGTTGAAGACCAGGCTACCGACCGCGCATACAGAATTGGCCAGACAAAGAATGTGCAGGTATTTAAAATTATTACCAGGGGTACTATTGAAGAAAAGATATTTGAGATGCAGGAGAAGAAGCGAGGGCTTATAAATGACGTAATTCAGCCGGGTGAAACATTCCTGACAAGGCTTAGTGAAGAGGAAATACGGGATTTGTTTCAAATTTAGAATAGTTTGACATAAAAGTGATTGTTATCCGGCAATAAAATTGTAAATGAAGTATTAAATTTTATTAAATTCTATAATTAATCATTGCTTGTTAAAAAATTATCTGATATAATATCTACCGTTATCATAATGACAGAATAATAAAAGTTGTGTTTAAGACAATATTGGCAGAAAAATTTGCAGCCATTTTCAGTATTCGAAGTGTTGACTTTGTTGGCAGTATATGGCAAGTTGGAGGTTGAATTTGCTGCAATTGCCGAGAAAATAATAGTTGACACCGATTTGCATAATATTATATAATATAATGTGTGCTATATTTTGTTTAATTCCCAAATTAATCCACACTAATCGAAGTAGTTTAGTCTTAGCACAATTGTTACCATCGGAGGGAGGGAAATACGTGTCTGAAGTTCGAGTTAAGGAAAATGAGTCTCTCGATAGTGCTCTTAAGAGATTCAAGAGACAGTGCGCTAAAGCAGGCGTATTGGCAGAAGTAAGAAAAAGAGAGCATTATGAGAAACCCAGTGTAAAAAGAAAAAAGAAATCTGAAGCAGCAAGGAAGAGAAAGTATAAATAGTGGAGGATGGAATTATGTCTCTTAAAGACAGATTGCTTGAGGATATGAAAGCAGCCATGAGGGATAAGGATATAATTCGCAAGAACACCATCCAAATGGCTAGAGCTGCAGTGCTTCAGGTTGAAAAGGATAATAAGGTTACTCTTGATGACGATGGTATAATTGAGATTTTGGCAAAAGAGGTTAAGAAGAGAAGAGATACCTTGCCTGAATATGAAAAATCAGGTAGGCAAGATCTTATAGATAGTTTGAAAGCTGAAATTGACGTACTTTTGCAGTATTTACCACAGCAGCTGACAGAGGAAGAACTGGAAGCTATTGTAAAGGATGTTATCCAGGAAACTGGAGCAAGTTCAGCTAAAGATATCGGAAAAGTCATGCAGTCAGTTTTACCTAAAGTAAAAGGGCGAGCAGACGGAAAAATGGTAAATCAAATTGTAAAGAAGTATTTAGGATAAAAGCTCGATTCAAGTCGAGCTTTTTATTATATCTTTTGAACCAAGGGATAGGGCAGTATTTTACTGCAATGAATTTGCTTTGGGAGAAAAGTAAGAATATGAAAAGAATTGTGAGTTTTATTCTTTCGGCTGTATTTTTTATAAGTTTGGTGGGCTGTTCCTCGCATAGAGGTACTGATGGGGACGTTTTGGCCGGAAATTCGGAGGCAGTTGATGAAGTCAAAGTCCAAAAGTCTGATGATACCGATACTGTTCTGCAGCCGGTATATAATGACGATTCAGACGGTAAAGAAGCTGAAGAAACTCTACAAAGTTTTAGCAGCACATATATAAGCAATGAAGTAGAAAATGAGACAGATGATAAAGCAGATAATGATGTAACTATTGGTAAAGAGGAAAAGGATACAGATTCGGAAAATAAAAATGCAATTGGTGCAGATGTTGACAGTGAAAAGGTAAAAGGTGATAAGGCAGGGCAGAAGGAAGAAGGCAGCAAAAGTACAATTAAAGAGGAGAATAAGGGTGGCGCAAAGGTTCAAAAGCATGACCTGGTTGAGCTTATTAAATTGGATGACTCCTTTGTTATTGATATAAAATATGCCACCGAGGATAATTTTGCAAAGAAGAAGATTTATTCAATGCCCCTTTGTCTTATACACAAGAATACAGCTCAAAAGCTCATTGCAGCCAATAATGAATTCAAGACCTTAGGCTACAGGATAAAAGTTTTTGATGCCTACAGGCCCTATTCCGTCCAACAGATTTTATGGGACGCAGCCGAGGACAAGTCCTATCTGGCAAATCCCAAAAAGGGGTCAAAACACAATAGGGGTGCGGCTGTGGATATTACTCTGGTAGATGAAAACGGTAAGGAACTTCCGATGCCATCCGGATACGATGAGTTTTCGGAACGGGCGCATATTAAATATAACCAGTGTGACGAGCAGTTGATAAGAAACCGTGAACTGCTGGGAGAAATAATGGTAAAGCATGGTTTTAAGCGAATCAGTACAGAGTGGTGGCATTTTGACGATACCGATGCCTTAAACTATCCCTTGTTGGATGTCTCTTTTGAGGAATTTTTACAGGAAAACCAAAATTGAAATTGTCCATATTGGCTTAAAGTACTTGTTAGCATGGGTACAAATGAATTATAATAGCACTATCGGCCTTAAAACGATAAAGTATTAACGTATTTTACGGGCTGCTGACAATATTTATCTTAATGCCGGAATACAGGTGATTGAATGGACCATAACAAGCAATGGGTTGTAAGTAAAGTATACGAAGGAATAGAATTGGAAAAAGTTCATAGGATATCGCAGCAATGCAAAATATCCCCGCTTCTTGCAAAAGTTTTTGTAAGCAGGGGCATTGAAGAGGAAGAGTACATTAAGATGTTTTTGAATCCGTCAATGGATGATTTGTACCATCCTTTTCTTCTTAAGGATATGGAAAAGGCTGTTGACAGAATAGTAAAAGCTGTTAAAGACAGGGAAAGAATAATAATTTTTGGAGATTATGATGTTGACGGCATAACCAGTACCTCTGTTTTATACGACTTTCTCATAAAATGCGGGGCCGATGTGGGATATTATATACCTGACAGGCTGGAAGAGGGATATGGCTTGTCCATGGGTGCTGTCCGTAAAGTTATCGATGACGGAGCTTCTTTGATAATTACCGTTGACTGCGGCGTAACAGCCTTTGAAGAGGTTGAATATATAATTGGCAATAATACGGATATAATTATTACTGACCATCATGAATGCAAGGAAGAGCTGCCTAGGGCCTTTGCCGTAGTTAATCCCTGCAGGTATGATTGTGAGTATCCCTTTAAGGAACTGGCCGGAGTGGGGGTGACCTTTAAACTGGTACAAGCCCTGGCCATTAAGATGGAACTTAAGGACCCGGCGCCGGATTATATGGATCTTGTGGCATTGGGTACGGTTGCGGATGTTGTTCCGCTTGTAAGCGAGAACAGGATTATTGTAAAGTATGGCCTTAAGAAAATTGAAAATACTTTAAATAAAGGGCTTAAAGCTCTTATGGAGGTTTCGGGAGTCAAAGACAGGGAGATTTCGTCCTATACCGTTGGCTTTGTTCTGGCGCCAAGAATAAATGCAGCAGGAAGGATGGGAGATGCAACAAGAGCGGTAAAGCTATTGACTACCGACGATGAGAATGAGGCCGCTGCTATTTCAAAGGAATTGAATGAACAGAATATCTACCGCCAGGAAACTGAACAACAGATACTTTCCGATGTATTGAGCAGGATAGAAAGCAGTGTTGACTTAAAGAAAGAAAAAGTTATTGTTGTCTGGGGCGAGGGATGGCATCACGGTATTATAGGTATAGTGGCCTCAAGAGTGGTTGAAAGTTTCCACCGTCCCTGCCTTTTAATTGCAGTGGAGGATGGGCTGGGCAAAGGCTCAGGCAGGAGTATAGAAGGGTTTAACCTGTTTGAAGCACTGAATCACTGTGCAGAGTTACTTGAGAAATTTGGAGGCCATGAGCTGGCGGCAGGACTTACAATTAAAGAAGAGAATATTGAAATACTGAAAAAATCGATAAATGAATATGCCGATAAAATAATGAAAGATTCGGATTTGATTCCGAAAATCAAGATTGATGCAGAGGTTGAAAAGGAAGATATTTCGTTGGACAGTGTAAGGGAACTGGATTTGCTCTCACCCTTTGGTGTTGGGAATCCAAGTCCGGTCTTTGCTTACAGAAACCTTGTGATTGAGGATATCAAAACAGTTGGCAGTGACAGGCATATAAAGCTGAAGCTTAAGGATAGTGATACCTTTATTGATGCCATAGGTTTTAACAGAGGTTATCTTGCCGAAATTTACAACAGAACCGATATTATCGATACGGCATGTTCTTTGGAGATTAATTCCTGGAACAATGCCGAAAACGTGCAGCTTAACATAAAGGACTTAAAGGTAAGTGAGGATATTCTTGTTCAAAACATGTTTTACTATAGTTTGGACAAGGCTCTTGACTTTACTTGCCTGTATGATGAAAACAGTGCAGATACGTTTTTGGTAAATATTACAAAAGTAGAAAAATTGGAAGGTTTTAAACGAGATTTCTATGAAGGCAGAAGGACAGTAATACTTGTAAATTCAATAAACACCCTGAAAGCTCTCACCGCTGCCTTGGACGGCATAAAGGTCCGGTATTGTCCGGCTTTCAATACAGCGGACAGGGTTTGGGATGGGGAAGTATGTATTTTGGTAAATCCAAAGCCTGAAAACTTCGATGCCGTGCCTTTTGACAGGGTGGGTATATTCGGTGAATGGATTTCAAAATGTTATCTTTATAATATAATTAAGAGGACTGACTTAAGCAAATTATTTATTTTGGATAAAATCTGTTTTAAGGTTGATGAAAGTGATATAATTGTGGAAAGACAAGATATGGCTATAGTTTACCGGTATATCAGGAATAATTTTAATGGCAGCGGTATTATTGATGATTTGTTCAAATTTGCCCGTTCTGTTTCGCAAAGCTGCGGCAGAAATATAAACTACTTTAAAGTAAAAAGGATTCTTGACACCTTTGAAGAATTAAATTTATTAAAAAAATCGGAACGCGGCAAATACGGTATGGAAGTATCAATAATTGATACGAATGGAAAAAAAGCTGATCTTGAAAGTTCGGCTATTTTTCAAAGTTTTAAAGCTTTTAAGGAACGGATTCAGGCCGTTTAAAATAATTTATGGGATAAAAGTGCTTTAGACAAAAGAAGTTAAGGGGAAAGGGTATATGAATAGGTTTAAAATCCCTGAAAACCCCTGACAATAAAAACAGGAGGAGAAATTATGGATTTAAAATCAAAGCTTAGAGAGGTGCCTGATTTTCCGAAAGAAGGTATTAATTTTATTGACATTACCACTGTGCTGCAGGATGCCGAGGCATTGAAGCAGTGTATAGATCAGATGACGCAGGAAGTAAAAAGCTTTGGAGATTTTGATATGATTGTCGGACCTGAATCAAGAGGCTTTATATTCGGAACACCGATAGCCTATACTTTGGGAAAAGGTTTTGCGCCGATAAGGAAGAAAGGAAAGCTTCCGTATAAAACCATAGGTGTGGAATATGAACTGGAATATGGCACAGATACATTGGAAATGCATATTGATGCTATTAAAAAGGGAGATAAAGTGGTCATAGTGGATGACCTTCTTGCCACAGGGGGCACTACACAATCCAATATCAAGCTGGTAGAGCAGCTTGGCGGAGAAGTAGTGGGGATTGTGTATTTTATTGAGCTTTCCTTCCTAAACGGCAGAGAAAAATTAAAAGGATACGAAGTTAAGTCTATTGTGCAATACTAATTATAAATTGACTTGATATTTTGAGAATATTGTTATTGGAAATGAAGTCTTGGGCTAATGAAGGCTGAAGATTTGTTTTTGATATTCCGAATGTTTTGGTTTTGGGGGAATTGTTGATGGATGATGGTTACAGCCGTCTTATAAAAAAAATAAGTAAATACAACAGCAATTGCGATTTTGAATTGCTGGAAAAAGCTTATCAGGTGTCAAAGGAAGCTCACAACGGTCAGCAGCGAGTTTCAGGGGAGCCTTTTATCATGCATCCCATGGAGGTTGCAAATATTCTGGCTGAACTGGAACTTGACTGTACTGCTATTGTTGCCGGTATTTTACATGACACAATTGAGGATACTACTTATACTTACGAACAGCTCAAAGAGAAGTTCGGAGAAGAAGTGGCATTGCTTGTAGACGGTGTAACCAAACTTGGTAAGATTCCCTATACCACAAAAGAGGAACAGCAGGCCGAGAACTTAAGAAAAATGTTCCTTGCCATGTCCAAGGATATCAGGGTAATTCTCATTAAGCTGGCCGACAGGCTACATAATATGAGAACCCTTAAATATATGTCTCCGGAAAAGCAGATTGAAAAAGCAAAGGAAACCCTGGAGATATATGCTCCCATTGCACACCGGCTTGGAATATCTAAAATAAAATGGGAACTGGAAGATTTAAGTCTCAGGTATCTGGATCCTAAAGGGTATTATGACCTTGTCGATAAAATCGCAAATAAGAGAAGGGAAAGAGAAGCGTATATAGAAAAAATCCTTGCAACGCTCAAGGAAAAAATTTCAGAGCTGGGTATACAGGTGCGTTTGGACGGAAGGCCAAAGCATTTCTACAGCATTTACAGAAAAATGCAGCAGCAGAACAAGACCTTGGACCAGATATACGATTTGTTTGCCTTCAGAGTTATAGTGGATACCGTAAAAGACTGTTATGCTGTATTGGGGCTTGTACATGAGATATTTAAACCTATGCCGGGAAGGTTCAAGGATTATATTGCCATGCCCAAGCCCAATATGTATCAGTCGCTGCACACAACGGTTATAGGGCCTGACGGTGTTCCCTTTGAAATTCAGATCAGGACGTGGGAAATGCACAGGGTTGCAGAAGTAGGAATCGCAGCCCATTGGAAATATAAAGAAGGTAAAAGCGACGGCGGATATGAGCACAAATTGGCATGGTTAAGGCAGCTCCTGGATTGGCAGACCGATACCCGTGACCCCAATGAATTTATGGAAACATTAAAGATTGACCTGTTTACTGACGAAGTTTTCGTTTTCACTCCCAAAGGGGATGTGGTCAGTCTTGCTGCCGGTTCTACGCCCATAGATTTTGCCTATCTGATACATAGTGCCATCGGTAACAAGATGGTTGGGGCAAAGGTAAACGGTAAAATTGTTCCCATTGAATATGAACTGAAAAACGGAGATATAGTTGAGATTCTGACTTCTTCCAATGTTCACGGGCCCAGCCGGGACTGGCTGAAGATAGTAAAGACTTCCCAGGCCAGAAATAAGATTAATCAATGGTTTAAGAAGGAAAAAAGAGAGGAAAACATAATCAGAGGTAAGGAAATGCTTGAAAAGGAACTCAAAAAGCAATCTCTTACCTTTGCACAATTATTTAAGCCTGAATGGGTCGATATTCTGCTGAAGAAATATACCTTCAGCTCCATGGATGATCTTTATGCAGCTATCGGTTACGGGGCAATGACTCCCAATAAAATTATATCCAGGCTTAAGGAAGAGTACAGGAAGACTCTGAAAGCCGAGGAACTTGCACAGCAGGCGACCGAAGATGCTTCTCAGCAAAAACTCAAACATAAAAGAAGGAGTATTCCTGAAAACGGAGTTATTGTCAAAGGGATTGAAAACTGTCTTGTTAGAATATCAAGATGCTGCAATCCTGTTCCCGGTGACGAAATAATCGGTTATATAACCCGTGGAAGAGGAGTTTCGGTTCACAGGAAAGATTGCCCAAATGTAACAAATACCATAGACGGAGATACAAGACTTATAGAGGTTGAATGGTATACTGCAAACAATGTAGCTTACCACGCAGAGATAACGGTGCTTGCCAACGACAGAACCGCTTTGCTTATGGATATAACAAATGTTATAGGTGAAGCAAAAATTCCTCTTAAAGCCATAAATGCAAGAACTACAAAAGACCAGGTGGCAGTGATGAACCTTACAATAGAGATAACAAATACCGAGCAGCTTGAGAAGATTATCAAAAAAATCAGGAAAGTGGAAGGAGTATTTGAAGTTACAAGAAACAAACAATAGCAGGATATGTTTAAAAAAGTTTGTTAAACAAACTTTTTTTAATAGAACAGCATAAGGAGAGGTATTGTAAGATGCGTGCAGTTGTTCAGCGGGTTACCGGTTCGAAGGTGACTGTTGACGGAAATGTGGTAGGAGAAATTCAAAAAGGTTTAAATGTACTGTTGGGAATAGGCCAGGATGACACCGATAAGGATATTGAATATGTGGCCGATAAGATAGTAAATTTAAGGATTTTTGAGGACAGTAACAATAAAATGAATTTATCCCTGTTGGATGTAAAAGGAGAACTTTTGGTAGTATCGCAGTTTACATTATACGGCGACTGCAGAAAGGGAAAAAGGCCAAGCTTTGACAAGGCAGCAAGGCCCGAAGCTGCCGAGGCCATATACAATAAATTTTTGGATTATCTGAAAAAGTATGACATAAAGGTACAGACGGGAAAATTCCAGGCAATGATGATGGTGGAAATACAAAATGACGGTCCTGTCACATTGTTAATAGACAGCAAAAAAGAGTTTTAATTTTTCAAATCGGTATAAAAGCAATAGGTTGTTATTTAAAATATAAATGCTAACTGCTAAATTTTTGACTTTAAGGAGAGAGTGGAAATGGATGTTAAGTGCTTTGACAAAGGAATTTTTGACTCAAACTGTTATGTTGTTTGGGAAGGCGGCGAAGGTATCATTATAGATGCAGGAGTGCCTTATGAACCCATTATTAAGTTTATTAATGAGAATAATATCAGCATTAAATATATAATTCTTACCCATGGACATTTTGACCATGTTTATTATGCTTCCAAGCTCAAAGAGGAAACCGGTGCAAAGACACTGATACATAAGGATGACAATGACATGCTGCCAAAACCTGAGTGGAACGGAACCGAGTTTTTCGGAGATCCGGTGTCCTTTGACTTAGCCGATGAAATGATGGAAGACAAAGCTACAATTACAGTGGGAAACCTTAAGTTTGAAGTAATTCATACACCGGGGCACACTATGGGAAGTATATGTCTTAAGATTGAAAATAAACTGTTCAGCGGTGATACTTTGTTCCGGTTAGGCTGCGGACGAACTGATCTTCTTGGAGGAAATCAGGAGGATTTGGACAAATCATTCACAGAGAAGGTTCTAAAGCTTGATGACAATACCTTAGTATATCCGGGGCATGGCGATTCCACAACTATCGGCTTTGAAAGATTTAGCAATCCCTATGTGAAATATTTGCTGAAAAAATAATGGGATGGAGACAGGTAAGTGATTTATTTAAAAATTGACGGACATGATTATCAATATGGAATTGACGATATATTAAAGCTGTTTTTCAGAGATGAAGCAATTTTGCCGGTTCAGGAGGATGACACAAACTTCCGGGATGGGATTTTTATTAAAAATGCCATTGAAAGAAGAGACATTGACGGCAAAATTGTTTTTGAGCTTATTACAAGCATTAGGGATTCTGAAGGAGAGGTAAGCAGTTTTTCCCTTGATGTAACCGAAATTGTGAAAGACTCGAAGGAAAGCCGTGAAGCAGAAAAGGTTTTAAAATGGGAGATAAAACGACAGCTTTATAAAGCTTTGGTTCAATATACCAAAGAAGAAATGCCCTGGGGAATGCTTACCGGAATAAGGCCTGCCAAGATAGTACATGAGATGTTGGATAAAAATTTCAATAAAGAGCAGATTATGGAACGGCTTAAAAACTATTATTATTTATCATCAAAAAAAGCTTCATTGGTTTATGATGTTGCACTGTCGGAAAAGGCTATTTTGGATAATACCGAGCCGAATATGGTAAGTCTGTATATCGGCATACCCTTTTGTCCCACCCGCTGCCTGTATTGTTCTTTTACCTCCAATCCCATAAAGAAATATGAAAAAATGGTGGAAAGCTATATGGCGGCGTTAACCAAAGAGATAAGATGTGTGGGCGAAATGCTGAGGGAAAGGGAATTGAAAATACAAAGCATTTATATTGGAGGGGGAACGCCTACTTCAATTGATGTCCAGTATTTGGGAAAGCTTTTGGAGGAGATTGAGAAAAATTTCTGTTTCGATTTTGTCCAGGAGTATACTTTGGAGGCAGGAAGACCCGATTCCATAACAGTGGAGAAGCTTGAAATCATTGCTAAAAGCAAGGTGAACAGAATCAGTATCAATCCGCAGACCATGAAGGATGAAACCCTTTTGAGAATTGGAAGAAGTCATACCTCTGATGACATTATTGAAGCTTTTAAACTGGCAAGGAAGTTTAAGTTTGACAATATCAACATGGATATTATTGCAGGCCTGCCCGGAGAAAAGCTGGACGATTTTCTGTTTACTTTAGAGGAAGTTAAAAAATTATCTCCTGAGAATATTACGGTACACACTATGAGTATAAAAAGAGCATCGAGACTTAATGAAGAGCGGGACAGTTACAGCCTTACCGAAGGTACAGAGGTGGCAAGAATGGTGGATGCTGCCTATGATATTATAACCGGCATGGGCTTAATGCCGTATTACTTGTACCGCCAGAAGAACATCCTGGGGAATCTTGAAAATATAGGTTATGCAGTTCCGGGAACCGAAAGTATTTATAATGTGCAGATAATGGAAGAGCGGCAAACCATTTTTGCATTAGGTGCAGGAGCTGTAACCAAAGTGGTCTATCCCGAGGAAAACAGAATTGAAAGGATTTTTAATGTTAAAAATGTTGAAGAATATGTGTCGAGAATTGATGAGATGATACAAAGAAAAAAGGATATGGAGTAATGCCTTTTCTCACAAAGAATAGTCTTGACAATTACATTTTATACCGTTAAAATTATATTTACTAACTCATTCACAAAGGCGTGAAAGAGTATATTTAAGGTGCGGGAGCGTTCCGTGGCATTATTATATTCGCAATATAATATTGCTAACGACTGGAAGTTTGTAAAGTTTATACTTAACTATAAAGACGATGAAAGGGAAAAGTAGCCAATGCTGCCTTAAGGGAGAGTGTATCGTGACTGGGAGTACACTTAGGATACGGTTGAGCGAACGAACACCCTGGAGTTGGTTAGTTGAAAGTTCTAGGACGATTAGATTAATCCGTATGTCCTGCGTTATAAGGACTTTAAGCGGGCAGGAATCTATTCTTGCTCAGTAGGGTGGTACCACGGGAACAATACCTCTCGTCCCTGACAAGTTGTCAGGCGGGAGGTTTTTATATTATATTAATATATTGTGAAATATATAAAAGTATTTTTAATGGCAATTTGCCCATTTAAACATCTTGTCCTCAATGCTGAGGAAAGATGCTTAAGGCCAACGGAGGCTAAAATATCGAAATATTTTGGAGGTAATTATGTTGATACAAACACCAAAGGGAACTAAGGACATTCTGCCGTCGGAAGTATACAAATGGCAGTACATAGAAAAAAAGATTTCCGAACTGTGTAAAAGTTTCGGTTATAGGGAAATCCGCATTCCGGTTTTTGAATATACCGAACTCTTTACGAGAAGTGTGGGAGATACTACCGACATTGTTCAGAAGGAAATGTATACTTTTCAGGACAAAGGAGGAAGAAGCCTAACTTTAAGACCTGAGGGCACGGCAGGAGTTGTACGAAGCTATATTGAGAACGGAATGGCATCTTTGCCCATGCCTGTTAAGCTGTATTACAATATTACCGCTTACAGGCAAGAAAATGTGCAAAAGGGAAGATACAGGGAATTTCACCAGTTTGGTGTGGAATGCTTCGGTTCGAAGGGGCCTTTGGTTGACGTTGAAATTATAAGCATGGTGAGCATGTTTTTAGACAGACTGGGTATAAAAGACGTGGAACTTAATATAAACAGTATAGGGTGTCCGAATTGCAGGGGCGAGTACAACAAAAAGCTGTTGGAGTATTTTAAACCTCATCTGGACAATTTGTGCGGTACTTGCAAAAGCAGGTATGAACGAAATCCTTTGAGGATTATCGACTGCAAGGAGGAAAAGTGCAAGGTATATACAAAGGATGCACCGGCGCTTCTGGATAATTTGTGCGAAGAGTGCAAAGAGCATTTTGAAGGCCTTAAGGAAGGCCTTGAAAATCTCGGTATCAAATATAACATTGACAAAACTATAGTCAGAGGCCTGGACTATTATACCAAGACAGTGTTTGAGTTTGTGTCGAAAAATATAGGTGCGCAGGGAACTGTATGCGGTGGCGGAAGGTATGACGGGCTGATTAAAGAGTGCGGCGGTACCGATACACCGGGAATTGGTTTTGCCATAGGTTTGGAAAGGCTGCTTATGGTTATGGCGGGCCAGGGTATAGAAATACCGAATCCTGATCCTGTTGATGTTTATATTGCCACCATTGGTGAAAAAGCGCAGAAATATGCCCAGAAACTTGTCTATAGAATACGGCAGGAGGGATTTAGCGCCGAGACCGATTTGATGGACAGAACCGTTAAAGCCCAGATGAAATATGCCGACAAACTGGGAGCGGTTTATTCTCTGGTTATAGGTGACAATGAAGTGGAGAGCAACAAGGCCGTTTTAAAAAATATGCTCACGGGAGAGACTAAGGATATAAGTCTGGATACGCTTATAGAGCGTTTGAAAATATAAATCGTTCATTATTTTTATATATTGGAGGAATGACTATGGGTGAATCGATTTTCGGGATGAAGAGGACACATAGATGTGCGGAACTTGATGTTTCAAATATAGGTCAGCAGGTTACTGTCATGGGATGGACCCATAAAAGAAGAGACCTTGGCGGAGTTATTTTTGTCGATTTGAGGGATAGAAGCGGAATAGTGCAGGTGGTGTTCAATGAAAGTGCCGGCGATGAGTTGTTTAAGAAGGCTGAGACTATTAGAAGCGAATATGTTTTGGCGGTTGTGGGAGAAGTGGTAAAAAGGTCTCCCGATACTGTGAACCCCAAAATTTCCACCGGAGAAATTGAAATTATGGCAAAAGAACTCCGCATACTGAGTACTTCCGAAACACCACCCATTTATATTGAGGAAGACACTGAAGTCAACGAAGCTTTGAGGCTGAAATACCGTTACCTCGATTTGAGAAGACCTGATATGCAAAAAAATCTGATATTGAGGCATAAAATTGCAAAAATTGCCAGAGATTATTATGACCAGCACGGTTTTTTGGAAATAGAGACACCTATGCTCACAAAGAGTACACCGGAAGGAGCCAGGGACTATTTGGTACCAAGCAGGGTGCATCCGGGAAAATTTTATGCACTGCCCCAATCACCGCAGCTTTTCAAACAGCTATTAATGGTTTCGGGGTTTGACCGGTACATGCAGATAGTAAAGTGTTTCAGAGATGAGGATTTGAGGGCCGACCGGCAGCCGGAATTTACCCAGATAGACCTTGAAATGTCCTTTGTAAATGTGGATGACGTGCTGGAAATAAATGAAGGATTTATTGTAAAGGTTTTTGAGGAGGCATTGGGCATAAAGCTGGAGACTCCTTTCATAAGAATGCCTTATCAGGAAGCAATGGACAGATTCGGAACCGACAAGCCGGATATCCGATTCGGACTGGAACTTGTAAATGTTTCCGATTTGGTTGAAAACTGCGGCTTCAAAGTGTTTGCCGATGCCGTTAAAAACGGAGGCAGTGTCAGGGCTATAAATGCAAAGGGCGGCGGAAGGCATTTCAGCAGAAGGGAAATAGACAGCCTGGGTGAGTTCGTAAAGACCTATAGAGCCAAGGGATTGGCATGGATTGTGGTGGAAGAGAACGAGCTTAAATCTCCTATTACCAAGTTCTTTACAGAGGAAGAGACTAAAGCGATTCTTGATAGAGTTGGAGCAGAACCCGGAGACTTAGTCTGCTTTGTTGCCGATAAAAATGAAGTGGTTTACGATGCTTTGGGACAGCTCAGACTTGAAATAGCAAGAAAGATGGATCTTATAGACGAGAGCCAGTTCAAATTCCTTTGGGTAACCGAGTTCCCGCTGCTTGAGTATGATGAGGAAGAGAAACGTTATGTGGCAAAGCACCATCCGTTTACATCGCCTATGGATGAGGATATCAAGTACCTTGATACCGAACCTGAAAAAGTAAGGGCAAAGGCCTATGACATTGTTTTAAACGGAACGGAGATCGGTGGAGGCAGTATAAGAATACACGATCAGGCTCTTCAGTCGAAAATGTTTAAACTTTTAGGATTTACTGAAGAACAGGCATGGGACAGATTCGGATTCCTTCTTGAGGCATTCAAATACGGAACACCTCCTCACGGTGGTCTGGCTTTCGGTCTTGACAGACTTGTAATGCTTATGGCCGGAAGAAGTAGTATAAGAGACGTAATAGCGTTTCCGAAAGTACAGAATGCTTCAGACCTTATGACGGGAGCACCGGATGTGGTTGAAGACAAACAGCTTAAAGAACTTCATATAAAGCTTGGCGGTCAGTAAATAATTGCACCTTAAATATTGAAAGAAAGATTTTGGTTGTATATTGGACCAATAGAACGAATACCCTTGTCAGACTGATTGTTTTCAGTTGACAGGGGTTTTTTATGTTAATATTTATCGTTGGTAGGTTATTGCTTACTTGAAAAAATTAAATAAATTTTATACAATTTAATAATATGGATTCGTATAAATTTAAGACAGTGGTTATAATATGCTTTTTAAGGAGGAATTCTTACGAATAAAAATCCTGTTATAAGAGAAGTCCTTGATTGGCTGGTTCATATAGGTATAGCAGTATTATTGGGGGTTCTTATCGTCAATTTCGTTGCTCAAATCACCATAGTCAACGGTAGCTCTATGGAAAAGACATTACATGACGGTGACAGGCTTATAATAGAAAAAATCACCCCAAGATTTGGAAAGATTAAGCGGGGTGATATTGTCACAATAGATGACCCGATAAAACTAAATGCCGACACAAGGCCTATTATTAAGAGGGTAATCGGCGTTGAAGGGGATCGGGTTCAAATACGCGACGGAAAAGTGTATGTCAATGGAGAGGAATTGAAAGAGGATTACATAAATGGTGACTATACCTATGAAGTTAATGAACAGTACAGCGATGTCACGGTGGAGAAAGGCCACATATATGTGCTTGGTGACAATAGACTTATGGGTATGAGCAAAGACAGCCGATCGATAGGTACGGAAAATTTGAAGTATGTTACGGGAAAGGCATTGCTGAGATTTTATCCCTTTAACAAAATTGAATTATTCTAGCTTCTCAAAAATTAACTGTTGAAATATATGTCCCATATATGATAAATTCAAGTTCCGACAATAGGTAGGGTAATTTTTAAAATTCCACAGACAAGTATACTTTTATAGTTACCCAACATATACATAAATATATGTATGTTACTTATGATAAATATTTGGATGCCAATATTAGGAATAGGCTTGCAGCAAGTAATGATATTGGTGTAAAATTGCTTTATGTGAAATAAATTATTTATTGTAGAAATATGTCGAGTGAGTCTCTTTTATAGATGGCAAATAGCTGTTGTATTATGAAGTGCCTCTTGATTTTGTGCAAAACAGATGTCAGGCTATCATAAGGGTGGATGTATTTGAAAGGGGTGTGAATGCGGCTTGAATTAAGCTGCGTTGTCTATGAAGAAATTATTGCATGTAGGATTGGATGTAGGATCAACCACTGTAAAATTGGTTATACTTGATAGGCATGACAAAGTACTGTTCAGTAAATACCAAAGACACTATTCCGATATCAGGAAAACCATATTTTCACTCATCACTGAGGCTTATAATCTGTTTTCCGATGAAGATGTTACGATAATGGTAACCGGATCGGGAGGCATTTCCGTATCTGAGTGGCTGGGAATATCCTTTATACAGGAAGTAATTGCCAGCACAAAGGCCATTGAAACCTTTATTCCGCATACCGATGTGGTAATTGAATTGGGCGGGGAAGATGCCAAAATAACTTATTTTGACGGTGGCATTGAACAGAGGATGAACGGTACTTGCGCTGGCGGTACGGGTGCTTTTATAGATCAAATGGCATCTTTGCTAAAAACCGATGCGGCAGGGTTAAATGAACTGGCCAAAGGTCACAAGGTTATTTATCCCATTGCTGCAAGATGCGGAGTTTTTGCCAAGTCGGATATCCAGCCGTTAATAAATGAAGGAGCTGCTAAGGAGGATATTGCAGCATCGGTTTTTCAGTCGGTGGTAAATCAGACTATTAGCGGTTTGGCATGTGGGAAACCCATTAAAGGAAATGTGGCTTTTTTGGGAGGACCTTTGCAGTTTTTATCGGAGCTTAGAAAAAGGTTTATTGAGACGCTGAAAATTCCCGATCATCAGGTAGTTTTCCCTGAGAATGCCGAGCTCTATGTTGCAATAGGAGCGGCTTTGTCTTCTAAAGATTTAAGCCCGGTATCTTTTAAATCCATAGCGAATAAACTGCATTTGCTCAATGAAGTGACAGTTCACGAAGTTGAAAGATTAGAGCCCTTATTTAAGAATGAAAAGGAGCTTGAGGAGTTTCGTTTAAGGCACAGTGCCACTAAGGTGGAGAAAAGGGATCTTGAAACCTTTGAAGGCGACTGCTTTTTGGGAATTGATGCAGGCTCTACTACCACAAAAGCTGCTCTTATTGATAAAAAGGGAGCACTGCTTTATTCCTATTACGGCAGCAATAACGGAAGTCCTTTGAATTCGGCTGTAAATATTTTAAAGGATATATATAAAAAACTGCCTGAAAAAGCAAGAATTGTTAACTCTACCGTCACCGGATACGGTGAAGGGCTCATTAAGGCAGCTTTGGGAGTTGATATTGGAGAAATAGAAACTATTGCCCATTACAAGGCAGCGGAAAAAATACTGCCGGGTGTTGAGTTCATACTGGATATAGGCGGCCAGGACATGAAATGTCTCAGGGTAAAAAACGGAGTTATTGACAGTATAATGCTCAATGAAGCATGTTCTTCAGGCTGCGGTTCCTTTATCGAGACTTTTGCTTATTCCCTTAACATGAGTGTGGAAGAATTTGCTAATGAGGCTCTTTTAGCCAAACAACCGGTAGATTTGGGTTCAAGATGTACCGTGTTTATGAATTCAAGGGTTAAGCAGGCACAGAAGGAAGGAGCGTCGGTAGGAGATATATCTTCCGGGTTGTCCTATTCGGTTATAAAAAATGCCCTGCAGAAGGTTATAAAAATAAGGAATCCTGAAGAAATAGGAGATAAGGTTATTGTTCAGGGCGGAACTTTTTACAATGATGCCGTGCTGAGAAGCTTTGAACTTATATCGGGGAAAAAAGCTGTAAGACCTGATATTGCCGGACTTATGGGGGCTTATGGTGCAGCACTGATTGCGTGCGAGAGATACGAAAAAGGCTATCAGACTACCCTTTTATGTGAAGACCAGCTTTCGAACTTTGACATAGAAATTTCCATGAGAAGGTGCGGTTTGTGCGGAAACAACTGTTTGCTGACCGTTAACAAGTTTCAGGGAAATAAGGAGTTTATATCGGGCAACCGTTGCGAAAGGGGAGCCGGAAGGGAAGAAAAGAAAGAAGATGTTCCGAACCTCTATGACTATAAGTACAAGAGGATGTTTTCCTACACTCCTCTAAAGCCGGAACAGGCATTTCGCGGAACTGTGGGGATTCCTAGGGTGCTTAATATGTATGAAAACTATCCTTTTTGGTTTACGTTTTTTACAGAGTTAAAATACAGAGTGGAGCTTTCACCCAGGTCATCCAAAAAGATATATGAACTCGGAATTGAGACAATACCGTCAGAGTCGGTATGTTATCCTGCAAAGCTTGTTCACGGTCATATCATGAGCCTGATAAAAAAGGGTGTGGATATTATATTCTATCCGTGTCTGCCCTATGAAAACATTGAATTTGAAGATGCCGACAACCACTATAATTGTCCGATAGTTACTTCCTATCCGGAAGTGATAAGGAACAATGTGGATGCCATAAAAGAGAGTGGAACGGTATTTATGAACCCGTTCTTGCCCATCTATGACAAAAAGCGTCTGTCCCAGAGGCTTTATGAGGAATTTAACGTATTTGGCATAACCAGAACTGAAATTGAAAATGCTGTGGAAAAGGCCTGGACTGAATTGAATAACGCAAAGAGAGATATAAGGAAAAAGGGTGAAGAGGTATTAAAATATCTTGAGCAGACAGGCCGCAAGGGAATAGTTTTGGCCGGAAGGCCTTACCATATAGACCCGGAGATAAATCACGGCATACCAAATATTATTACCGGCTTTGGAATGGCGGTTCTTACCGAGGATTCAATAGCCCATTTGGGAAAAGTGCAGAAACCTCTGAGGGTTGTTGACCAGTGGATGTACCATTCAAGGCTGTACAGAGCGGCAAGTTTTGTTAAAGATAGAAAAGATTTGGAACTTATTCAGCTGAATTCCTTCGGCTGCGGTCTTGATGCAGTTACTACTGACCAGGTTGAAGAGATATTGTCCAGTACAGGAAAAATATATACGCTTTTAAAAATTGATGAAATAGATAACCTGGGTGCGGCAAAAATACGTATAAGATCCCTGAAAGCGGCAATGGATGAGAGGGAGAAAAATGGGTATGAGCTTCAAAAAGGCGATGCAAGCTGTAAGAAGGTAAGGTTTACCAAAGAAATGAGGAAGAATCATACCATATTGGTTCCTCAAATGTCTCCCATACATTTCCAATTTTTGGAGGAGGCTTTCCGATCGTCGGGCTATAACCTTGAGGTTTTGCCTTCGGTAGACAGAAAAGCAGTGGACGAAGGTTTGAAATATGTTAATAACGATGCATGCTATCCTTCTATTATTGTTGTCGGTCAAATAATTTCGGCGTTGAAATCGGGCAGATATGATTTGAACAATACTTCAGTAATGATAAGCCAGACCGGCGGAGGATGCAGAGCCACCAACTATATCGGATTTTTAAGAAAGGCATTGAAGAATGCAAACATGGCCCACGTACCGGTTATTTCTCTGAACTTTGCAGGACTCGAGAAAAATCCGGGATTTAAGAAGACACCCGGGCTTATAAACAAGTCTCTTATTGCTTTGATATACGGTGACCTTTTAATGCGTGTACTTTACCGGGTAAGGCCTTATGAGAAGATAAAGGGGTCGGCAAATCTTCTGTACAACTCCTGGGTAGAAAAGTGCAAAGAGTCGATTAGAAGCGGTAAATTCAGCACTTTCAGGGAAAATGTATATAAGATTGTTGAAGATTTCGACAACCTGAAGATTGTTGATGTGGAAAAGCCAAAAGTAGGCCTTGTAGGAGAAATACTGGTTAAATTCCATCCCATGGCCAACAATAATGTGGTTGATATAGTTGAAAAAGAAGGGGCAGAAGCGGTAATGCCCGATTTGACTGACTTCCTGCTCTATTGTGCCTATAACGGCAATTTCAAATATGAATATCTTGCCGATAAAAAGGTGCCGACCATGGTTAAAAACCTTGCCATTGATGTAATTGAGTTCTACAGGAAGGATATGAGAAAAGCTCTGGAAAACAGCAAACGCTTTCATCCGCCTTGTACTATTCATGAGCTTGCGGAAATGGCATCGGAGATTTTGTCCATAGGTAATCAGACAGGAGAAGGCTGGTTCCTGACAGCAGAAATGGTAGAACTTATTAGGAGTGGAGCACAAAACATTATTTGTATGCAGCCTTTTGCATGCCTTCCGAACCATGTTACCGGAAAAGGTATGATTAAGGAGCTGAAAAATCGGTATCCGAAGGCAAATATAGTTGCAGTGGATTATGACCCGGGAGCCAGTGAGGTAAATCAGTTGAACAGAATTAAACTTATGCTGTCTGTGGCCTTTAAGAATTTAAATTCTAAAGAGGAAGAGGAACAGGAACAGGAAGTATTTGAGGTTGTTCCTGAGAAAAGAAAAAGAAGAGGTCTTAGGGTCTATAAAGTCTAAGGCATAAATTCGCTTTGACTATATCGAAGTTTATAAAAGGAAGTGATGCAAACTGTTTTTAAGTAGATTGCATCACTTCCTTTTTATATTAAAGCAAAAGCCTGTTATTCAATAATTCGGTTTGAATGATAGTTATAAATATAAGTATGTAAGTTTAATGTTGTTATGTTGTTACATATAATGCCCAATTACATTCATTAATAAATATTTATAAAGTTTTGGGAGATAAAATAAAATTGTCGATACTGAAAACATTGATATAAGGGTCTATGTTTGGATTTTTCACAAATTTGAAGCCCTGCAGAAGATTTTGATGACCGCAGCAGTCACAGTGAAAATTCAGTCCGTTGAGCTTTTCAATTTCCATCGGCGGAAGACTAAGGATGATTGATTTACAATTGTAGCACTTTAAATCGCTAAAGTCGTACATATACTAAATCCTCCTTTTGGTTAATAGATTAGAATATGTGGATATGTCTGTGAACATAAAAATGCGTTTCCAAAGAACTGCTATCAATAGTTTATATGCTATTAACTGTTTAATATGATAAGTAAATGCAAATAATTGGGAATACTTTTAAAATTTTCTGAGTTACTGCCTGAGAGAAAAACTAAAACTTTCCGATAGATGGAGCAAAACAACAGACTAAAATTTAAACCGGTCTAAAGATACTAACGCAGAATAATATTTTACAGTTTTATATATTTGGAATAAATTTAAAGAATATCGGTTATTTGCAACCTACGATTAAAAACAAACAATTAAGTCAATTATCATTAGTGCAGATATTTATATTGTCATTAGTATAGGTATTTATACAGAATGAGTAAAAAATTACTGCTATAGTAGAGATACATATATATTATATATCTTTTAAAAAAAATATTCAAGATTAATCATAAAAAAATTTCCAATGAATATTATTATATAAATGAACGTTATTACAAAAAAGCTTTGCGTAAAAGCATAATAAAAATTTTGCACGGATAAGAAAAATATCTAAAAACGGAGGAAAAAAATGAAAAAGAGGTATAAGTACAAAAAAGCAAGAGCAATTGCTTTAGTGGTACTAAGGACAACAATTGTAATGCTGGCAGTATATCTGGCCGTAAAAATCGGGATAGCTTTCGGTGATTTCCTTTACAACTGCGATAAGGTGGTTATTGCAAGTGTGGATGTGGACAACTACAGATCGGCATTGAGAAAGTCCCTTCCCATTATCGATACCATATATAACAGCGGTACTTCAAGCAATTCACTGTCAGGTTATATGAGCGCATTTTTCAATGACTTGTTTCATTTCGACTTAAACAGTCCTATAACTATTTTGAACGCAGAGTCCTCAATTTTTCACAGTTATTATAGCAATGATTATCAAAAGCTTTTGGCCAGAGAGAATGTCAGTGACTATAAAAAATTTAATTTTTCAGAGATTGTAAAGGATGATGGGGAGGGAGGTCAGTATGCCGAACCGGTTACAAGCAGCATATACATAGAGGAAAACGATGAGCAAAATACTGATGACGGCAATGCAGTATCCTATGGGAATATAGCCATTAGCAACGGTACCAAATATAAAATTAGTGTTGAGGAAATTATGAAAGAGCCACTCAAGCTGAATTTTACAAAAAAAGGTCCGGAAATTCTTATTTTCCATACTCATACGACGGAAGGGTATTTAAGGGATTTAAGCAATCTGAATAAACAAGGGGTACAAACCAGAACTACTGACAACCGGTGGAATGTAGTAAGGGTTGGTGAGGAGCTGGAACAAATACTTAGGAAAGATTATGGTGTTGAGGTTATACATAATGCTGCAGTACATGATAATCCCGGAACTTCAGGTGCTTATGGAAGGTCGCTTAACACTGTAACCAATATATTAAAAAGTTATCCTTCCATAAAAATGGTAATTGATTTACATAGAGACGGACTTAATAAGGAACATCTCAGGGTTGTGACCGATATAAACGGCAAGAAGGCAGCAAAGATTATGTTTGTTGTGGGAACCGATTCAACAGGTCTTAGCCATCCTAATTGGAAAGAAAATCTGAAACTTGCAATAACTCTTCAGGAAAAACTTAACAGAAAATATCCTGGACTTACAAGGCCCATATTGATTAGTGAAAATAGGTATAACCAGCATTTGTCAAAAGGAGCGATTTTGGTAGAAGTTGGAGGAGATGGAAATTTAATGAGCGAATGCCTTGAGAGTATGAAATATTTGGCTGAAGCAATAGGTGAAATTGTAAATAATAAATAATGATATTTAGGATATAATAATAATGCTTATCAGCAACAAACTTTTTTAAAGAAACACGAATTTCATATAATATAAATTGGAGACAGCCATGAGCAGAGTACAAAAATTTAGAGAGATAAGGCATTTTAAAAGAAAATTAATATTAGCGTTTTCTTTTTTTATTTTGACTCTTTTTGTGGGAATTGGTGCCGTAGACTACTCTGTGAGTACATTGCTTTGCGGTAAGGAAGGATTTGGTATTTTTTCTGTCGGACCTTATGGAAACGATTATTACAAAATAAGTGTTTTTAACAATAGTTTGTATATAAATACAAAATATATTTCACGGGATTACAAAAGACTGGTTGAATGGATTAACAGCAAAAAAGAGCTTTTCATTCCTAAAAAATAGTTAAAGCATTTACAAAATGTTTGAGCTTAGATATAATAATTTATGAGGCTGCTATTTTTATGTAATAATCGGTACAGAGGTGTTTCTGGAATTTATTCAAAATTATGTCAAAAAATAGCTGAGTATTCTCGTTAAGTAACGGAACACTCGATTACTTGCTTACAGTAATGCAGGTGTTTTTTGTTCTTAGGGAATTTTTACTGTTTTATATTTCTCTTTTTATTTCTTTTAAAAAATTAAAATTTTAATATGGAGAAATTGGACAGTTTTACTTAAAATGTTGAAAGTGCTTAGTTTACAATTTGGAGGGAAAGGCACTATGAAAAAGTTTGTTTTATGCATTTTTCTGTCGACTATAATGCTTTTTCAAAGCAATAATTATATATATGGAGCTGATAATACAAATAGGACAACCTTTGGAAAACTTACTTCGGGCAATTACATGTCGGGGAATTCAATTGTTTTGGCAAACAATATAAGCACTGACAAAATCATTTCGGTTACCCACGATAAAGGTTATATTTTTGCAGTTAAGGGTACTATTCCGGTCAAACAGATTAAATTCACTGCAAAACTACAGGATTTTACTTCGAAAACAGTTTATGGCGATCAGGGGCAGTGGTATTTCAGCAATTCGTCTGTAGCCCAGTATTCCAATGGACAGATAAATATACTAAAGAAAGGGGTTACCAAAGCCACTTTCGTAATTAATGGTGTTTCCACCAGTCTGATGCTATTTGCGAAGGAAAGTGAAGAGGATAGTTATGTTTTGTATGAGGAAAATTTTGACAGCTTAGTGGACGGAAGCCTGCCATCAGGTTGGATAAGGAAAGACGGTGCCAATGGTTCGAATACCTATGTAAAAAACGGCGCCCTCTATATTGATGGAAGGCTTGGTGCGGCTAGGGTTTTATTGCCGGAGTATTTGAGCAAATTCGGAAATTATGTCATTGAAGCCGATGTAACCAATTTAAGTGCCAATGATGATATGAGTTGGGGCGCAATTATGTACAGAATACAGAAAAACGATTATCCTTACTACCAAATGACTGTAAAAAAGAAAGCTACCGCAGCAAACGGTACGGAATTTGCCGAAAAGGATGTCAACAACAATTGGATTGTCGGAAAAATCAACTTTTTTTATGAGGATATAAATGAGTCAAAGATGTATCATTATACGATTAAAGCATATAACAATATAGTTGAGCAATGGATCGGCAATGTTATGCTTATGAGCGTGGATACATGGGGCATATACCCTACGGGTGGAATAGGTTTTCAGGCCAGCGGCTGTATTATGAAAGTGGACAATTTAAAAGTCTCTTTGCTGGAAGAACAATTGGGACCGGTAAAGTCTCCCGAGGATAATTTCGCCAGGGTTAAAGAAGTTAATACAAAGATAGCCATGGCACCTACATTGGTTTCTGAAATAAAAAGCAAAGAGGAATTTGACAGGCTTATTTCCTACGGACAAGTAGGCACAATAATTCTTTCGGTCAATAAAAATCTGGAAGTTATTGGACGTGGATCTAATGATGTGATAGGCACTGTTGCTTCCTTTTATGAAGCTATGAAATCCAAAATAATTCCCGCTTTCAGAGTAAACGATTTCGAGTCTGCCCAGGCTATATCGAAGTATCTTAAAGATAACGGAATAGAAGATGTTTTTGTGATTTCGAAGTATCCCGATCTGGTCAGGGAGGCAAGGAAGAATTATGCTTTTATAAGAGGTATTGTTGAATTTGAGAGCCTTCCTTCTAATTTAGACACAAACCAGCTTTTGAATATAGTAAGTTTTGCAAACCGCAATCTTTCGCGGATAGTGCTCATTCCTTCGGAGGCGGCAACAAAAAGCAATGTTCGTTATTTGCAGCAGAGACTGATTACCGTATGGACGAAGGATACGGCCAAAGACAATGGAACCGAGAAGGTTGTCAATCTTCATAGAATAATTACCTCCGGGTCTAACGGAATTTTGACCGATTCGGTGGAGAAAGCGGTACAAGCTTTGGCTGTGTATAACAAGAATACCACAATTATTAGGAAGCCGTTTTTGATTGGGCACAGAGGAGTTCCCCAACTTGCACCGGAAAATACCATTGAAGGTGCTGAGCTTGCTTTTACACTTGGTGCCGACATGGTGGAAAACGATATATGGCTTACAAAGGCCGGTGCTGACGGCAAGCAGCATTTGGTGGTAATCCATGATGAGACTCTTGAACGCACTACCAACGGAAAAGGAAAAGTTTCGGAAATGACCCTTGAGCAGGTAAGGAATTATTTGGCCAACAACCAGTTCAAAAATAAGTATCCGACAGCCAGGATTCCGACATTGGCCCAGTATTTTGAGAAATTTAACAGCAGAGATAAGACAATTTTAGTTGAAATAAAGGGCAAAGACACTAAAACAGCTGATAGTTTGGCAGAGCTTATAAAAAATACCAGATCATATGCACAAGCCATAGCCATTTCGTCAAATAACGACCAGCTTAAAAGAATCAAGGCTTTGATGCCTGAAATATCTCTTGGAAACATCAGAGCCGGATATGATTATAAATCGGATGCTTATGGGGCACTGCGCTATGCTTTGTGGGAGGTTCAGTCCTTAGATTCATGCCTTATGCCTAATTGCGAATCAATAAGCAAAGATTTTATGGAGATTGCAAAACACAGAGGGATGACCATCTGGCCTTGGAATATCAATGACATAAGTATAGCCATTCATTTTTTCAAAATGGGTGCATGGGGGATATCCACCGATTTTGCTTATTTGTTTTCCGACTGGGCTGCGGATATTACTCCAAAACAGACCAATGTATATATGAAAATCGGAGAGTTATCTCTCCTTGAGGCAAATATAAAAACCTATAACGGAACGGTCAAAAGTGTAATTCCGGAAGTTGTTGTCATTGGCGGTGATGATTGCATAGAAGTGATAGGCAGCCTTGTTAAAGGCAAAAAACCCGGTACTGTTTATGTGCTGCTTAGATATACGGCACGTTTGTCCCAACTTCCCGAGGATGTTTACGATCTTTATACCGAACCGGTTAGAATACAGGTGGGATAAAGTTTAAGGAATTTAAATTAAGTATAAAAAATAAATCAAATATTCTATTCACAAAAAAGTTCTTGTGCTATAATTATATGCTGGTATAGTTATAGTTATGAGAACTTGTTTTGTTTAAATTTTGAAAATTGGGCAGTGTTATGCGATTATCGGTGAATTGATGTAGGTTGCGGAAGGAAATACTAGAGTTTATTCGGTTTAATTTTCGGCAGCATGAAAAACGGTTTGTGATATATAATTTTTTGAATATAGATATTGGGAGATAATTTAAGGCAATTTTTCAGTTTTTTATTGGAGGATGAATTAATGGCAAGTGAAAGGCAAAAAAGAATCAGAAATTTTTGTATAATTGCTCATATAGACCATGGAAAGTCTACCTTGGCCGATAGGCTGATTGAGGAGACAGGAGTTCTTACCAAACGGGAAATGGAAGACCAGATTTTGGACAATATGGACATTGAGCGTGAACGCGGCATAACCATCAAGGCACAGGCTGTCAGAATGATTTACAATGCTTCCGATGGCGAAGAATATATTTTAAATCTCATAGATACCCCGGGCCATGTGGACTTCAATTATGAAGTTTCACGCAGCCTTGCTGCCTGTGAAGGGGCAATACTTGTAGTGGATGCTGCCCAGGGTATAGAAGCACAAACTTTGGCCAATGTATATCTTGCTATTGAGCATGATCTTGAAATATTGCCTGTAATCAATAAAATTGATTTGCCCAGTGCCCAGCCTGACGTGGTAAAGAAAGAAATTGAGGATGTCATAGGGCTTGATGCCAGCGATGCACCGCTGATTTCTGCAAAAAATGGGGTTAATATAAAAGAGGTTTTGGAAAAGGTGGTGCAGGTGATACCTTGTCCAAAAGGGGATGAGGACGCACCTTTGCGCGCTCTTATATTTGATTCCTATTATGACAGCTATAAAGGTGTTATTGTATACATAAGGGTAAAAGAAGGAACGGTTAAAGTCGGTGACCAGATTCGAATGATGTACACACAAAAGGACTTTGTGGTTACCGAGGTGGGCTATTTCAGACCGGGATCATTATCCCCATGCAATGAGCTCAAAGCCGGTGATGTTGGATACATTGCCGCCAGCATAAAGAATGTCAAGGATACAAGAGTTGGAGATACGGTAACTTTGGCAACAAATCCGGCAAAAGAGCCTCTGCCGGGGTATAAAAAGGTTAATCCGATGGTGTTCTGCGGTATTTATCCTGCGGATGGTTCCAAATACGGTGATTTAAGGGATGCGCTGGAAAAACTGCAATTGAACGATGCTTCCCTAACTTTTGAACCGGAATCTTCCGTTGCACTGGGCTTCGGTTTCCGATGCGGATTTTTGGGACTTCTTCATATGGAAATTATTCAGGAACGCCTTGAGAGGGAATATGATTTTGACCTTGTAACCACTGCTCCCAGTGTTATATACAGGGTGGTAAAAAAAGACGGAGAGGAAATGTATATAGACAATCCTACAAATTTACCGCCACCGACTGAAATAGAGTATATGGAAGAACCGGTAGTAAAAGCTACAATTATGTCTCCTACCGAATATGTCGGAAATATTATGGAACTTTCTCAGGAACGCCGAGGAATATACAAGGATATGACCTATATTGACGAAAACAGGGTAATGCTGACCTATGAGATACCGTTAAACGAAATAATATATGACTTCTTCGATGCGCTGAAATCAAGGACAAAGGGATATGCTTCCTTAGACTATGAGCTTTTGGGATACAGGAAATCCGATCTTGTAAAGCTTGACATACTGCTGAACGGAGATATGGTGGATGCACTTTCCTTTATAGTTCACAAAGACAAGGCTTATGCCCGGGGAAGAAGGATTGCCGAAAAGCTTAAGGAGACTATTCCGAGACAGCAGTTTGAAATTCCCATTCAGGCATGTATCGGCGGTAAAATAATTGCCAGAGAAACGGTAAAGGCATACCGAAAAGACGTTTTGGCAAAATGTTACGGCGGAGACATAACAAGAAAGAAAAAGCTTTTGGAAAAACAAAAGGAAGGAAAGAAGAGAATGCGCCAGGTGGGAAGTGTGGAGGTCCCGCAGGAAGCATTTATGAGTGTTCTCAAACTGGATACTTAAGGATGTGCTTTGATATGGACGATAGTATAGGCATATATATACACATACCTTTTTGCAAGGCAAAATGTTATTACTGCGACTTTAATTCCTTTGCATGCAGGGATGAACTTGTCCCTGCATATTTTAGTGCTTTAAAAAAGGAAATTTCTTTGTCTGCGGAAAAGCTTAAAGGCTATAATATAAAATCGGTTTTTATCGGAGGAGGAACACCTTCGTCGGTCGATGCACAATATATATATGAAGTTTTGCATTTGCTGTATAAAGAATTCTGTATGGATAAAGATGCAGAGATAAGCATTGAGGCAAATCCCGGAACTTTGACGGAGGAAAAGCTTAAAACCTACAAAGACATAGGTGTAAACCGGCTAAGTATGGGGTTGCAGGCATGGCAGGACACCATACTTAAAAGATTGGGCAGAATTCATACATCCGAGGAGTTTGAACAGAATTTTAAAACGGCAAGAAAGATTGGCTTTGACAATATCAATGTGGATTTGATTTTCGGAATTCCCGGTCAAACTGTTGAGGACTGGCGTCATACTTTGGAAAAGGTAACAGCTTTGGAACCGGAGCATTTGTCCTGTTACAGCCTGAAGATTGAAGAAGGAACAGTGTTCGGAAAAATGCTTGAAAAGGGAGAACTTGTACCTATAGAGGACGATATTGACCGGGAAATGTACAGTTTCTGCAAAGACTTTCTTTTGAAAAAAGGGTATAGGCATTATGAAATATCCAATTTTGCCAAACCGGGTTTTGCATGCCGCCACAATCTGATTTATTGGAAAGCTGAGGAATATGTGGGGTTTGGTACGGGTGCCCATTCTTATTTTAAATCTGCCCGATTTAACAATATATATGACCTGGAAAGCTATATAAACGGTATAGAAGAAGGTAAAGAAGTTACGGAAAACTTTGAGTTTATAGATGAGAAGGAAAGAATGGCCGAGTTTATGATTCTGGGGCTGAGGCTCATTGACGGAGTGCGTATGGAGGATTTTAAAAGTAGATTCAATAAAGAAATCCGTAAAGTATATGGACAGCAAATAGACAAGCTGATGGAAAATGAACTGTTGACGGTAAAAGACGGAACAATTGCATTAAGTTCATTGGGACTTGATTTTGCCAATCAGGTATTCATGGAATTTATTTAATCTTTTTGCATAATTTTTTATACATAAAATACAATAAAAAAGACAGCATGAGGAACTGAGAAGAAGCGAATAATGCAGCTGTCCAAAAGCAAATAATATCCATAAAAACATCTTGACAAAAGAAAACTACGGTGGTATTTTTAGAATAGAATTAGCACTCAATCGAATAGAGTGCTAACAAAGGGAGAGAGAAATGATGTTTTTGGACGATAGGAAGAAGATGATTCTACATGCTATTATCGACGATTACATCAGCACAGCAGAACCTATAGGCTCGAGGTCAGTGTCTAAAAGACATGAGTTAGGTTTGAGTTCTGCCACCATTAGAAATGAGATGTCTGATCTGGAAGAAATGGGGTATCTGATACAGCCGCATACATCAGCGGGAAGAATACCTTCCGACAAAGGATACAGGTTTTATGTAGATCAGCTTATGAAAACCTGTGAGCTTACAGTTGATGAGATAAATGCTATGAAAAGTGAAATGGAGACTAAGATTAATGAACTCAGTCAGCTTTTGAGGAAAGCATCGGCAACTATATCCCGTTTCACAAAATATACTTCTATGGCATCGCTTCCTGAGAGCAAGAAAAGTGTATTGAAGGCTGTACAGGTTGTTCCTATAGAAAAGGGAAGTGCATTGGTGGTTGTAGTTACCAATGCGGGAATTGTTAAAAATACTTTAATTAAGATTCCTGAAACAGTTTCACCGGATTTTTTAATTAGGGTTTCCAATATTATTAACGAGAAATTATCCGGTCTTACATTGGAAAAGATAAATATCGAAGTTATCAGGGAAATAGAGATTTTAATAGGTTCGCCCCAGGAGGTGTTAATGCCTGTTCTGAAGGGGGTAACCGAATGCATATACCAGATTGACCAGGTTGAAGTATACCTTGAAGGAACGACAAATATTTTGAATCACCCGGAATTTAAGGATATAGGCAAGGCCAGAGAATTCTTAAATATGATAGATACCAAGAACGTGCTGACTTTGCTTCTGAAAAATATGAATGAAACCAATGCAGACGGTGTGAGCATACGAATAGGCAGAGAAAATGTAATTGAAGAAATGTGGGATTGCAGCGTAATTACAGCTACCTACAGCCTAAAAGGAGTGGTTGTAGGAACTATTGGAATAATTGGGCCTATGAGGATGGAATATGCGAGGGTGCTTGCAGCATTGAATTATGTCAGGAAAAAGATAAATGAAGAAATTGCTAAGATAATTGGTTTTGATACTAATTATAAAGAGCTTACCAGGGACAGTAATATAACCAAAGGAGGGCTAAAAGATTCAAATGGAGAACAAGGATAACCTATCAAAAGAGACGGGGCAAGATTTAAAGGAAGAAAACTTGGCTGAAAATCTTGAAAAGGATAATGAAACAAGCAGCGAAACAAAGGTTGAGAATAAAACTGAAACCGGTGCGGAAGCCGGTGCTGAAAATACTTGCGAATCTGAGCAATCAGACGGGGAATCATCTTGTGATGAGCTGGAGAAAATAAAAGCAGAGTTGGAAGAAAAAACAAAAAAGTGTGGGGAATATTTTGAAAGGCTTCAAAGGACAGTAGCTGAGTTCGATAACTACAAGAAAAGAACTGCCAGGGAAAAGGAGGCTCTGTATTTGGATGCAACAAGTGATGTGGTAGCTGCCTTCCTCCCGGTGATTGATAATCTGGAGAGGGCACTTGCGGCTGCAAATAATACCGCAAATGCCGATTCGCTTAAAGAAGGTATAGAACTGGTTTACCGCCAGATACAGGATGTACTGAAAAAATTGGATGTTGAGGTTATCGAAGCAGTAGGTAATGAGTTTGATCCTAATTTGCATAACGCAGTATCTCATATAGAGGATGAAAATTACGGAAGCAATATAGTGGTTGAGGAATTCCAAAAGGGATATATTTATAAGGATAAGGTTATAAGACACAGTATGGTTAAAGTCGCAAATTAAGTTTTGAAAATCTCATTGTCAATATAAACTGTTTTTTGCAGGTATAATAACTTCAAAAATTAAGCCATTAATCCGAAAAGTGATATTTTATTTTTTTGCGAAATTGATCAAGCACTTAACGATAAATTTATTCTATAGAAGGAGGCTTTTTATATGGGAAAAGTTATCGGTATAGACTTAGGTACTACGAACTCATGCGTAGCGGTAATGGAAGGTGGAGAACCTGTTGTTATAGCAAATTCCGAAGGTAGCAGAACAACACCATCGGTTGTAGCATTTTCAAAGACAGGTGAAAGGCTGGTAGGCCAGGTTGCCAAAAGGCAGGCTATTACCAATCCTGAAAGAACAATTATCTCTATAAAGAGAGATATGGGTACTGACAGAAAAGTAAAGATTGATGATAAATCTTATACACCTCAGGAAATTTCAGCCATGATCCTTCAAAAAATTAAGGCTGATGCTGAAAGTTATTTGGGTGAAAAAGTTACACAGGCAGTTATAACTGTTCCTGCATACTTCAGTGACTCACAGAGACAGGCTACCAAGGATGCAGGTAAGATTGCGGGCCTTGAGGTGTTAAGAATTATAAACGAGCCTACGGCTGCAGCTTTGGCTTACGGTCTGGATAAGGAAACTGACCAAAAAATTCTTGTATTTGACCTTGGTGGAGGTACCTTTGACGTATCAATATTGGAAATAGGTGACGGAGTATTTGAAGTTTTGGCAACAAGCGGTAACAACAGACTTGGTGGTGACGATTTCGACCAAAGGATAATAGATTATTTGGTAGACACTTTTAAGAAAGAAAATGGTATAGATTTAAAAGCTGACAAAATGGCTATGCAGAGACTTAAAGAAGCTGCAGAGAAAGCCAAGATTGAGCTTTCCGGTGTTACAACAACCAATATTAATTTGCCGTTTATAACAGCTGACGCTACTGGACCGAAACATCTTGATATGACACTTACAAGAGCAAAGTTTGAGGAATTGACTGCCGATCTTGTGGAAAAGACTATGGAACCAACAAGACGTGCAATGGAAGATGCAGGTCTTAGTCCCAATGATATAGATAAGATCCTTTTGGTAGGCGGTTCCACAAGAATACCGGCTGTTCAGGAAGCTGTAAGGAAATTTTTCAATAAAGAACCTTTCAAAGGTATAAACCCTGATGAATGTGTTGCAATCGGTGCTGCAATACAGGCAGGAGTTCTTACCGGTGAAGTAAAAGACTTGCTTCTCCTTGACGTAACTCCTCTTTCTCTTGGTATTGAAACCCTTGGAGGAGTATTTACAAAATTGATTGAAAGAAATACAACCATTCCTGCAAAGAAGAGTCAGATTTTCTCAACGGCTGCCGACGGACAGACTGCCGTTACGGTAAGGGTATTCCAGGGAGAAAGACAGATGGCTGCCGACAACAAGCTGTTGGGTGAGTTTAATCTTGACGGTATTCCACCGGCACCAAGAGGAGTTCCTCAAATTGAAGTTACCTTTGATATAGATGCCAACGGTATTGTACATGTTTCCGCAAAGGATTTGGGTACAGGCAAAGAGCAGAAGATTACCATTACTGCTTCCACAAACTTGACAGAGGAAGAAATTGATAGAGCTGTTAAGGAAGCACAAAGATATGAGGCTGAGGACAAAGCCAGAAAAGAAGCGGTTGAAATCAGAAATAATGCCGATTCCATGGTATTCCAGTCTGAAAAGACATTGAAAGACCTTGGAGATAAGATATCCGGCGAAGACAAGCAAAAGATTGAAGCTGAAATAAACAAAGTAAAAGAAGCATTAAAGGGTACCGATACAGAAGCTATTAAGAAAGCGACAGAGGATTTGAGCAAAGCCTTTTATGAGGTATCGGCAAAGATCTATCAGCAGAATCCCGGTGCCGCAGGTCCGAATATGGGCGGAGGACAGCAGAGCGAATATGCCGGTGGACAGGAAAACGTTTATGATGCCGATTACAAAGTGGTTGACGACGACAAATAATATTTCATATATTTATAAAAGGCCAAAGTCATTGTATATGGCTTTGGCTTTTTTTAAGAGATTTGCTATTGCTTTATACAATATGATATAATTTTCTTTATTCGTATAATACTTTTGGTTTGGAGGAGTTGATTGGATGTCAAGTAAGAGGGACTACTATGAAGTCCTTGGTGTTGGCAGAAACGCATCCGATGCTGAGATAAAAAAAGCTTACAGAAAATTGGCAAAGCAATATCACCCCGATATTAATCCCGGGAATAAGGAAGCTGAAGCCAAATTTAAAGAGGTAAATGAAGCTTATGAAGTTTTGAGCGATCCTCAAAAGAGAGCAAAGTATGATCAGTTTGGTCATTCCGCTTTTGAACAGGGCGGATTTGGAGGAGGCTTCAGCGGCTTCGGCGGCTTTAGTGATTTTGACTTCAGTGATTTTGGAGATATTTTTGAGACATTTTTTGGCGGTTTTGGAGGAAGAACTTCATCCAGAACACGACGCGGTCCTCAAAAGGGTGCCGATTTGAAAACTTCAGTGGAGGTTAGTTTTGAAGAGGCAGCTTTTGGAGTTGAAAAGGAAATTACAATTAACAGAATGGAAATTTGCGATAAGTGTCAAGGTTCAGGATCAAAGCCCGGTTCAAGTCCTGAAACATGCCATCATTGTAATGGAACCGGACAGATTCAGTATAAACAGAGAACTCCTTTCGGTCAGTTTGTAAATATTAAGACCTGTGATGTATGCCATGGGGAAGGCAAAGTTATAACCAATCCTTGTGACAAGTGCAATGGCAAAGGAAGAGTCAGGAAGCAGAGTAAAATTGAAGTTAGCATACCCGCCGGAATTGGCGACGGGCAGACAATAAAATTAGGCGGCGGAGGAGAACCGGGATTGAAAGGCGGTCCTTCCGGTGACTTGTTTATTACTGTAAATGTAAAACCCCATGCTATTTTTGAAAGAAAGGGTAATGATGTTTTTTGCGATATACCCATAACTTTTGTGCAGGCAGCATTGGGAGCGGAGCTGGAAATTCCTACTCTGGAAGGCAATGTTAAATATCAGATACCGGAAGGTACTCAAACAGGTACGGTTTTCAAGCTTAAGAACAAAGGAATACCTTTTATCAGGGGAAACGGACGCGGAGACCAGTACTTCAAAGTGCACGTTGAAGTACCGAAAAAACTTAACGAGAAGCAAAAGGCTATTTTAAAGGAATTTGCAGAGCTGAGCGGTGATGAAGTACATGAGCAGAGGAAAAGCTTTTTTGATAAGATGAAAGATGCTTTAGGAATGTAGAAGAACAGAGGAGGACTTTATGATTTGGCATGAAATAAAGATAAAGACAACAGAAGAAGCATACGATGCAGTAACGGATATGCTTACAAACATAGGAGCAGGAGGAGTGGCTATTGAAGATCCTAACGATATCATAAGCGAGCTTTCAAAGCCGGATACGTTGGATTATGCGGATGATGAATTTTTAAGCACATTAGGGGATGGAGTCACAATAAAGGCGTATTTTCCCGAAGAGACAAACATTCCCGAACTTACGGAATTAATTAAGGAGAAGCTTAAGTTTATCGGTCAGTTTCTTGAGGTTGGCGAGGGATTTGTAGGAATTTCCCAGGTAAATGAAGAAGATTGGAGTACTTCCTGGAAGAAATATTACAAGCCATTTAATTTAACCGACAAACTTGTTATAAAGCCTTCGTGGGAAGACTACCTGCAAAAGAACGATGAAATTGTAATTGAGATGGATCCGGGGATGGCTTTCGGAACCGGGACCCACGAAACTACAAAAATGTGTTCGGTATTGCTGGAAAAGTATATGAAATCCAATTATACCGTATTGGATTTGGGCTGCGGTACCGGTATACTGTCAATAATTGCTGCAAAATTGGGTGCAAAAGCTGTGACAGCTGTGGACATTGACGAGGTGGCAGTAAAGGTTGCCAGGGAAAACTCCGAAATTAACGGTGTAAGTGGTAAGGTTACGGTTGTCAAAGGTGTTATTGATAACTTAAAAAAAGAAGAAAAATTTGACATAATTCTTGCGAATATTATTGCAAATGTTATAATAGATATATCGGACAAAATTTCATCCTATCTGAAAAAGGACGGTATTTTTATCACTTCTGGAATTATCCGGGAAAGAAAAGATGAAGTGCTGGAAACGTATGCAAGTCTGGGTTTTAAATGCCTACAAATTGAAGAACTTGGAGAATGGGTGGCGATTGTATTCAGATGCCAAGATTTTTTATAAACTCTGAAGACATTTTTGACGATAATATAATTATAAAAGGTGATGATTACAATCACATTAAAAAAGTACTGAGACTTAAGTGTGGAGAAATCATTACCTTAAGTGACGGTGTCGAAAATGAGTATAACGTGAGGATTGAGGCCTTTGGTGACGATTTTGTACATACTAAGATTGTTGAGTCTCATAAAAATGTAACGGAACCTCCTGTTAAAGTGATTTTGTATCAAGGTTTGCCCAAATCGGACAAGATGGATTTTATAATTCAGAAAAGCGTTGAATTAGGGGTAAGTAAAGTTGTTCCGGTTCTAACCGAAAGAACTGTAGTGAAAATAGACAGTCAAAAGGATGCCATGAAAAAATGGGAAAGGTGGAGCCGTATTTCGCAAGAAGCAGCTAAACAGAGTAATAGGGGCATTATACCGGAAGTAGAACTTCCCGTAAGTTTTAAAGAAGCAATAAGACGTGTAAATAATGAGTCTTTGTCAATAATACCGTATGAAAAGGAATCGAAAAAATCATTAAAGCAAATTCTTAGATCCAATGAACAAAAAAAACACATATCTGTTTTTATCGGACCGGAAGGCGGATTTACCGAGCAGGAGATAGAAGAAGCTGTTAGTTTTGGGATTAATTCTGTTACCTTAGGTCCCAGAATATTAAGAACTGAAACTGCCGGTATTGCTGTCTTATCAATATTGATGTATGAAGTGGGAGATGTTGGCTGATGCGGAGACTAACTTTTTGTGTTGTAGACGATGCAGTTTTTATGCGTACATTGCTAAAAAAAATGATTGAGGAAGTTGAGGGCTATAAAGTAGTAGGCGAAGGGTCAAACGGCTATGATGCAATCGAGTTGGCTAAGATTTATAAACCTGATATAATGACATTGGATATTACCATGCCTGATTTGGACGGCATAAAGGCTATTGAAGGTGTTTTAAAAGTCAGTCCTCAGACAAAAATAATTATGGTTTCGGCAATGGGGCAGCAATCAATGGTTATTGAGGCAATAAAACTTGGTGCTAAGGATTTTGTGGTAAAGCCTTTTGAAAAGGATAGAGTTATGCAAGCTATAAAGAATGTTACCGGCAGATAATAACGAATTATCATATTCATTTCGGAATAATACTTTATACATATTATTGGTTCACTGTAAACATGCAAAAAGTCCTTTATAGTTTTGCAAAAGGGCTTTTATTTTTTTTAAATGTGTTGAACAAATGTTTCGTAACAATATACAGCAAGTAGCAATATACAGCAATTAAAAAGTGTGTTGTAATTTTTAAATTCATGAATTATACTTATAAATAGGAATACATTTATATATAAATTTTACTTTATATAGGTTTTGAATATGGATTGCTATTCAATAGTCTCCGGATTTCAATATATAACAATTCTTTATATACAGTCGAAGCTTAGTACAAGCTTTGCGTCACAAATCGAGTTTTCCCGGTAATATAAGATGTTTTCAGCCTTTGAGATAAAATTTGTATATGGAAAGATTAGATATAATTTTGGTGTAATGCAAACCGATACGGTAATTTTTTTATATATATGGGGGTGAATTTTTATGAAAAAAATGTTTGCCTTGTTTTGCATGGCAGTTTTGTTAATTGTTGCAGCCATTAGTATGACTTTGACTGCATCAGCTGCTGAAGGCATAATAATAAACGGAACACAGTTTAAAGATACATCGGGTAACGTTATTCATGCTCATGGCGGCGGTATGATTCAGTATGGGGGATATTATTATTGGTATGGAGAATACCGGGACAATTCAAACAAATTTTTAGGGGTAAGATGCTACAGATCTGCAGACCTTATAAACTGGGAATACAGAGGTGAGGTTCTGTCTCCAAGTTCTGCACCGGAATTGGCCAGCTGCAATATTGAAAGGCCCAAGGTTATGTACAATGCTTCTACAAAAGAGTTTGTCATGTGGATGCATTGGGAAAACGGTGTTCATTACGGTGAAGCAAGGGCTGCTGTAGCTTATTGCAAGACTCCCGACGGGAAGTATACATATTTGGGAAGTTTCAGACCTTTTGCATCCTCAGGTGTTATAGACCATGACCGTCCCGGATACATGTCAAGAGATTGTAATGTTTTTGTCGATACCGACGGTAAGGGATATTTTATTTCTGCTTCCAACGAGAATATGGATCTGCACCTTTATGAACTGACTCCTGACTATAAAGGAATAGCATCGCTTAAAGCCAAGCTGTTTGTGGGTAAACAGAGAGAAGCACCGTGCCTTATAAAAAGAAACGGTTATTACTATCTTATAACATCGGGTTGTACAGGTTGGGATCCCAATCAGGCCAAATATGCTTATTCCAGGGATTTGGCCAGCGGTTGGTCGGAACTGTATAATTTAGGGGATTCCACCACATACAAGTCACAGCCCACATTTATTATGCCTGTCCAGGGGACAAAAGGAACATCATATCTTTATATGGGAGACAGATGGGCCGGAGCATGGGGAGGAAAGGTAAATGACTCCCAATACGTATGGCTTCCTTTGATATTCAGATCGGACACTGTTCTTGAATTGCCCTATTATGGAAGTATAAAAATTAATGCAGCGGAAGGTACTATTACCGAGCCTATTACAGATACAACAAAGTATAAAATAGTAAACAGAAACAGTGGCAAAGTTCTGGATGCAAGAGATGGAACCCGTGCTTCCCAACTGGTGCAATGGACAGACAATGGAAGTGAAAGTCAGAAGTGGTATCTGGTTGATATGGGAAGCGGATACAAAAAAATAGTTAGTGTATCAAGCGGCTATGTTCTGGATATTAAGGACGATTCCAGATCCGATGGTGCTGCTGTTATCCTGTGGTACAGCAATGGAGGCAATAACCAGCAGTGGCAGCTTATAGATGCCGGTGGCGGTTATTACAAGCTAAAGAGCCGCAGCAGCGGAAAGATTCTTGATGTATACAAGTGGTCCACCGAGGACGGAGGAGTAATACAGCAGTGGTCTGATGTAGACGGCTCCAATCAGCAGTGGATGCTGGTACCTGTTAATGACACACCGACACCTACACCGGTTAATACACCTACTCCTACCCATCAAACTGTTATAAAGGGAGATGTTAACGGTGATGGAGAAGTAAATTCCATTGATTATGGATATGTAAAAATGTATTTACTGGGAATGATAAATAAATTTCCTACCGACGATCCTAATGTTGGATATTCAGGGGCCGATATTGACAGTGACGGAGATGTGGATTCCATTGATTTTGCACTGTTAAAAAGGATGCTCCTTGGAATTAATTAAACGATCAAAAGCGCCTGACTTTAGAAGAAGCAAAAAAAATCATTAGTGAAAAGGATAAGTTGGAGGATATTGTTAAAGCATTTAACTAAATTGCCGGTACTCCGGACTTTGAGGGCGGGTTTGGCATATGGAGAAGTGTATATTTTTTGGATAATGAACATAGAAAAGTTGTTGCTCTTTTTCAAGACCCGCTTATTGTTTATATTGAGTACGATGAAAACGGTGAGATGAAGATAAGTAAAGATTTGCGCACTGGTGAGATAATTGAGCTGTATATTAATCCTGTACCGCCACCGGTAAAGAAAGATTAGCTGGAGTTGATAAATATTTAAAAAAGCATGAATGGAACGGCTGCAAAAATATGTGCAGTCGTTCTTTATTTGAGAGGAAATTTAAGTTGTATTGCACTTTAAAATTTTTTTAGTGTATTATGTAGATAGGGGATGATGTATAAAATTGAAAACAGACACCTGTGTAAAATGTATTTTGACTAAGAAAAAAGGAGAAAACATGAAAAAATATAAAAATATTAAGAATATACCTTCAAATTCTCGATAATTATGTTATAATACATATAGTTTGGAATAGAACTATTGTGATAGGACTATATATAAAATGATATCATATAAAATATAAAAAGGATGAATTAGTTATGATAAGAAGCATGACCGGATTCGGAAGGGGCAAGTCACAGGCAGACGGAATGGAGTGTCTTGTGGAAATAAAAACTGTAAATCACAGATATAGTGATATTTATATAAAAATACCAAGACAAATATCGTTTTTAGAGGATAAGGTGAGAGAAGCAATAAGCAAGTCGATATCAAGAGGGAAAGTTGATGTTTTCATCAGTTTTGAAGATTTCGGAGAAGATTCTAAAAGTATACTGATTGATGAAGGACTTGCGAAGACTTATATAAGTGCAGTGCAGCAGTTAAGAGATAAATATGCTCTTGAGGATGATATATCTGTCTCGCTTATTGCAAAATTTCCTGATGTGCTGAAAGTTGAAAAAGTCGAACAGGACGAGGAAAAAATATGGCGGGTTTTAGGAGAGGCTTTAAATACTGCCATTGAATCTTTGATCAGCATGCGGCAAATTGAAGGAGAAGGTTTAAAAAACAGTATTTTGGAGAAAACTGATTATATTGAGAGTATTGTAAAAGAAATTGAAATAAGAGCACCTGAAGTGGTAAAAGAATATAAGTGCAGATTGGAAAACAGAATAAAGGAGATTTTAGGCCAGCAGGTTGTCGATGAAAACCGACTGGCAATGGAAGTAGCGATATTTGCGGACAGATGCAGTATTGATGAAGAACTGGTAAGACTTAATAGTCATATAAATCAGTTGCGTGAAACTTTGCAAACCGGGCAGTCCGTCGGAAGAAAACTGGATTTTCTAATTCAGGAAATGAACAGAGAAATAAATACCATTGGTTCCAAAGCCAATGATTTAAGTATATCAAAATTAGTAGTTGAAATTAAGAGTGAATTGGAGAAAATAAGAGAACAGGTTCAAAATATTGAATAAGTATTAGGAGGAATAATCAATGAAGTTAATAAACATAGGTTTTGGAAATATTGTATCGGCTAACAGACTGGTTGCTATTGTCAGTCCCGAGTCGGCACCGATAAAAAGAATCATTCAGGAAGCAAGAGAACGCGGAATGCTTGTTGATGCCACATATGGAAGAAGAACCAGAGCTGTAATAATTACAGACAGCGATCACATTATATTGTCTGCGGTTCAACCTGAGACGGTTGCCCATAGACTGAACAGTAAGGAGACTGACGTTTCCGTTGAAGAGGATGATATAATAGATGAATAGGAGGAACTGTAATGTTCCGTGAGGGACTTTTAGTTGTTGTGTCAGGACCGTCGGGCACCGGCAAGGGAACTGTTCTTAGCTGCATAAGGCAAAAAGAGAGCAGTATTAAGTTTTCAGTTTCTGCAACTACCAGAGAGCCCAGAAGCGGTGAAGTGGATGGGGTTAATTACTTCTTTAAAACTACCGAAGAGTTTGAAGCAATGATAGAGAATGGAGAACTTATAGAGTGGGTTAAGTATTGTGACAATTATTATGGTACACCTAAAAAGTATGTTGAAGATACTATAAAATCAGGGTATGATTGTCTGTTGGAAATTGAAGTGGAGGGTGCTTTGAATATCAAGAAAATATACCCTGATTGTGTATCTATATTTATTTTACCTCCATCCTTCGAAGAATTGAGAAGAAGGATAGAGAGCAGAGGTACTGAAAAACCTGAAGTTATAGAAAAAAGAATGGAAAAAGCTTTAAAAGAAATGAACTATGTTGACAGATATGATTATGTTGTTGTAAACGATGATATTGAAAAGGCAGTTGACAGTATTCGCTACATACTTGCTTCGGAGAAACTTAAATTCAGCAGAAACAGAGATATACTTAAAACTATTGGAATATCCTGATTGTAATATAAATTCTAAATTGGAGGTAGAGAACTCATGAAAGACAATAAGAGCAGACAGTCAATGATTGAGCCCGGTATAAGTTCGTTACTCGAAAAAGTGGATAGCAGATATACTTTGGTGGTGGCCACAGCCAAAAGAGCAAGACAGCTTACCGATGGCGCTCATAAGCTTACAGATTGCCAATCGGATAAGCCGGTAACTATTGCAATTAATGAAATTGATGAGAATAAGATTACGTATATAAGGACAAAGAGCGGAATCAAATAAAAGAATGGATTTAGATTTGAATTTCGCGGTTTTGCGTTTGGAGTCAGGCAAAATATAGTTACTCAAGTATTGTTGTTTGCAATAAACTTTAGGATGAAGATGTTTGGATTCCTAACAGGAAGATTTATTGGTAATATTTAACTCTGAGATGGAGTGATGTTGACTCCATATTTTATTGCCAAATTTATGAAGGTATTGAAATAAAATGAATTCTTTTTTGTTTTTTACCGGATAATATACATAAATATTAATTTTAGTTGTTTTATTGTATTATATGAGAAAAAACTCGAGGCATGTTATGAATTTATTCTGCAAATAGTACAGATTTCCCTCGGGAGGATAAATTTTAGCGGAGAGGTTTTTATGTTGAAGGGTAAAACGATTGTTGTCGGTGTTAGCGGAGGCATAGCTGCGTATAAGGCAGTTGAGGTTGTAAGCAGGTTGCATAAGCTTCATGCTGATGTAAATGTGATTATGACTGAAAATGCAGCTAAATTTGTTACTCCTTTGACCTTCAGGTCAATTTCACACAACCCTGTGATTACGGATATGTTCAGCGAGCCGGTCAAATGGGATATACAGCATATATCCCTTGCCATGAAAGCTGACCTTATTGTTGTTGCCCCCGCAACTGCCAATGTGATCGGGAAGGTTGCAAACGGTATTGCCGATGACATGCTGACAACGACAATAATGGCTTCAAAAGCACCGGTTGTCTTTGTACCGGCAATGAACACCAACATGTATGAAAATCCTATAGTTCAGGAAAATATAAAAAAGCTTTCAGAAAAGGGATATATATTTTTAGAACCGGAAACCGGGCTTATGGCATGCGGAACCGAAGGAAAAGGGCGATTGCCGGAGCCTCAGGTTATTGTTGAAAAGATATGCAAACTGCTTTGTGAAAAGGATGATTTTAGAGATTTAAAGGTTTTGATAACAGCTGGTCCCACTCAGGAACCCATAGACCCTGTCAGATATATTACCAATTGCTCCTCGGGGAAAATGGGCTATGCTATAGCGGCGCAAGCTCAAAAAAGAGGTGCAACAGTCAAAATTGTATCGGGGCCGGTTAATATAAGCCCACCTAATGGTGTGGAGGTTGTATATGTCAAAACTGCTGATGAAATGTATAATGAAGTTATGAAAAACTATGCGGATTTTGACATATTGATAATGGTTGCGGCGGTTGCCGATTACAAATGTGCCCAAATTGCCGAGAAAAAGATAAAGAAGAAGGATGACAAGCTGACTATAGAACTGGTTAAGAATCCCGATATTGCAAAAGAGCTTGGAAAAGTGAAGGGAAACAGAGTATTGGTAGGTTTTAGCGCTGAAACCGATCAGCTTTTGAATAATGCACGTGAAAAGCTGGCTTCAAAGAACCTGGATATGATAGTTGCCAATGATGTTACACAGGAGGGTGCAGGATTCGGTACCGATACAAATATAATAAAAATTATAAAAAAAGACGGAGAGATAGTTGATTTTCCATTAATGAGCAAGTTGGAGGCAGGGGACAGAATTTTGGACGAAGTTATTAAGTTAATTGGCAAAAATGGTGTTGACAATAAATAATTGTATGTTAAAAATATATATTATTGATATTGTTAAGGAGGCTTTTTTGATGGAATTTGAAAAGACTATGGACAAGATAGTCGCACTGGCGAAAAACAGAGGTTTTGTATATCCCGGATCCGAGATATATGGAGGCCTGGCAAATACTTGGGATTACGGCCCTTTAGGTGTAGAACTTAAAAACAATGTTAAGAAGGCATGGTGGAAAAAATTTGTCCAGGAGAATCCGTATAATGTTGGAGTTGACTGTGCAATATTGATGAATCCGCAGGTTTGGGTGGCATCGGGGCATGTCGGAGGATTCAGCGATCCTTTGATTGACTGTAAAGACTGTAAGGTGCGTCATAGAGCCGACAAGATGATTGAGGACTGGAACAAGGAAAACAACATTAATGTAAAAGTTGACGGATGGTCCAACGAACAGCTCATTACATATATAAAAGAAAAGGGTGTAAAATGCCCTAACTGCGGTTCTACCAACTTTACCGACATTAGAAAATTCAATCTTATGTTCAAAACCTATCAGGGAGTTACCGAGGATTCAAAGGCTGAGATATTCTTAAGACCTGAAACGGCACAGGGTATATTTGTAAACTTTAAAAATGTACAAAGAACTACCAGAAAGAAGATACCCTTCGGTATAGGACAGATAGGTAAATCCTTTAGAAATGAAATTACTCCGGGCAATTTTACTTTCAGAACCCGTGAATTTGAACAGATGGAATTGGAATTTTTCTGTGAACCGGGCACGGATTTGGAATGGTTCCAATACTGGAAGGATTTTTGCTATAACTGGTTAATAAACCTTGGAATTAACAAGGATAATCTGAGAATGCGCGATCATGAGAAAGAAGAGCTTTCTCACTATAGCAATGCAACCACAGACATAGAGTATAAATTCCCCTTTGGATGGGGCGAATTGTGGGGTATTGCCGACAGAACGGATTTCGACTTAAAGCAGCATATGGAACATTCTAAAGATGATTTGATGTATTTTGATCCCGTTACCAATCAGAAATATATTCCTTACTGTGTTGAGCCGTCTTTAGGTGCCGACAGGGTAACCCTGGCATTCCTTTGCGATGCTTACGATGAAGAAGAGGTTGGAGAAGGCGATGTTAGAGTTGTACTCCATTTCCACCCGGCACTTGCACCGGTTAAGATAGCTGTACTTCCGCTTTCAAAGAAGTTGGGCGATGAAGCATATAAGATTTATGAGACACTTACCAAAAAGTATGTATGTGAATACGACGAAACCGGAAGTATAGGCAAGAGGTACAGAAGGCAGGATGAGATCGGTACTCCGTACTGTATAACTTTCGATTTTGATTCATTGGAAGACAAGAGTGTTACGATAAGAGACAGGGACAGCATGCAGCAGGTCAGGGTTAAAATTGAAGAATTGGACAAATACTTTGAAGGTAAATTTGAGTTTTAATAAAAAAATGGGTTTTCCGAAAAGGAAAACTCATTTTTTTATAATATATATTTTATATAGATAAAAAATACCAGGGGTTATTTTATAAAAATTAATAATGTTTATGCAAAACTGAATGTTAGTATTTAAAAGGGTAGGATGGACAGGCAGGAATATTTATTTCATTTTTGGGAAAAATTAATATAGGTTTGCCAAATATAAAAATTTGGGAAATTAAATAAAAAAGTAATGAAAATATTCTTAAGTATGTTATAATTACTTAGGTATTATAATTTATGATATAATTGTTATGGTCAGAAAGTGCAGTTCCCGATGTTATCCATGTTATAAATGAGAAAAATATATAAAACATGCAAGATTTGCAGTACATGTTGATTTCAGATTCGTATTTTGTATCGGAAATTTGGGCTCATTGACATATGCGCATAATTTCTTAAAAGATGAATAAAAAATATTTTAAGAAATATGCAGCATATGAGAGATACATAAAAGCAAATGGGAGGGTTTTTAATGGCAAAATACGTTTATCTTTTTAGTGAAGGAAACGCTTCAATGAGAAACTTGCTTGGCGGCAAAGGAGCCAATTTGGCTGAAATGACGGGATTGGGCCTTCCTGTTCCAAGAGGTTTTACAGTTACTACTGAAGCCTGTACCAGGTACTATCAAGATGGCAAAGTCATTGCAAAAGAAATTGAGGATGAAATTTATGAAAAGTTGAAAGTTACAGAAGAAATTGTGGGTAAAAAATTCGGCGATCCAAACAATCCTTTATTGGTATCGGTTAGATCGGGAGCAAGAGCATCAATGCCCGGTATGATGGATACAATTTTAAATCTGGGACTGAATGATGTTGTGGTAGAAGGTTTGGCGAAGCTTACCAATAACGAGAGATTTGCTTACGACAGTTACAGAAGATTTATTCAAATGTTTAGTGACGTAGTAATGGAAATTGAAAAATCTAAATTTGAGAAGATACTTGAAGCCGTTAAAGAGGAAAATGGAGCAGAACACGATACCGACCTGACAGCCGATAATTTGAAAGAGGTTGTTAGAAGATATAAAGAACTTTTCAAAAAAGAAAAAGGATTTGAATTCCCTCAGGATCCCAAAGTACAGTTAATGGAAGCTGTAAAAGCTGTTTTCCGTTCATGGGACAATCCTAGGGCAGTAGTATACAGAAGGTTGAATGACATACCCAGTGACTGGGGGACAGCTGTTAACGTACAGGAAATGGTCTACGGAAATATGGGAAATGACTCGGGAACAGGTGTTGCCTTTACCAGAAACCCATCAACCGGTGAAAAGAAACTGTATGGCGAATTCCTTATGAATGCTCAGGGTGAAGATGTTGTTGCAGGTATCAGGACTCCTCAATCCATAGATTGTCTCAAAGATATAAATCCTGAAGTGTATAATCAGTTTGTGGAAATTGCCGAAAAACTTGAAAAACACTATAGGGACATGCAGGATATGGAGTTTACCATTGAGAGAGGTAAACTGTTTATGCTGCAAACCAGAAACGGTAAAAGAACTGCGGCTGCTGCATTGAAAATTGCAGTTGACCTTGTTGCTGAGGGAATGATTACAAAGGAAGAAGCTATCATGAAGGTTGACCCGAAGCAGCTTGATGCTTTGCTTCACCCCAATTTCGAACCGAAAGCTTTGAAAGCAGCTGTGCCTATTGCAAAAGGATTGCCTGCATCCCCGGGAGCCGCTACCGGTAAAATTTATTTTGATGCGGAAGATGCTGTAAATGCATACAAGAACGGAGAGAAAAATATTATACTTGTAAGACTTGAAACATCTCCTGAAGATATAGAAGGAATGCATGTTTCAAAGGGAATACTTACAGGACGCGGTGGTATGACCTCCCACGCTGCGGTTGTTGCAAGAGGTATGGGAACATGCTGTGTTGCAGGTTGCGGTGAAATAAGGATAAATGAAGAAGAAAAATACTTTATCGATAAGAATGGCAAAAAATACGTTGAGGGAGATTGGATTTCCCTTGATGGCTCTACAGGTAATGTATACGGTGAACGCTTGCCGACAGTGGAACCTGAAATGACAGGAAATTTTGCAACCTTAATGAGCTGGGCCGATGAGTTGAGAACCTTAAAGGTTAGAACAAATGCGGATACACCGGCTGATGCTGCACAAGCTGCAAAATTCGGAGCAGAAGGTATAGGACTTTGCCGTACTGAGCATATGTTCTTTGATGCCGACAGAATACCTGCAATGAGAGAGATGATTGTGGCAAGAACTGAAGAACAGAGAAGAAAAGCCCTTGACAAACTGCTGCCAATGCAAAGAGCTGACTTTGAAGGATTGTTCAGAGAAATGAAAGGACATCCTGTGACTATAAGATTTTTAGACCCTCCGCTTCATGAATTCCTTCCTCAGGAAGATGAAGATATTGCAAAGCTTGCCGAAGAAATGGGAATTACTTTTGAAGAGTTAAAGGGAATTGTTGAAGAACTGCATGAATTCAATCCTATGTTGGGACACAGAGGATGCCGTCTTGCAGTTACATATCCTGAAATTGCAGAAATGCAGACAAGAGCAGTTATTGAAGCAGCTATTAATGTGAACAAAGAAGGCATGAATGTGACACCGGAAATAATGATTCCGTTAGTTGGGGATGTTAAAGAATTGAAATATGTTAAAGATGTAGTTGTCAAGACTGCAAATGAAATTATTGAAAAGGCCGGAGTTAAGTTGGATTACAAAGTCGGAACCATGATTGAGATTCCGAGAGCTGCGCTTACAGCTGATGAAATAGCAAAAGAAGCGGAATTCTTCTCCTTCGGTACCAATGACCTTACTCAAATGACTTTCGGTTTCAGCCGTGATGACGCAGGAAAGTTCCTGGAAGAGTATTATAATAAGAAGATATATGAATTCGACCCCTTTGCAAAACTTGACCAGACCGGAGTGGGCAAACTTGTTGAGATGGCCGCAAAACTTGGAAGACAAACAAGACCTGATATAAAACTCGGAATATGCGGAGAGCACGGCGGAGATCCGTCTTCGGTTGAGTTCTGCCATAAAGTCGGACTGGATTATGTATCCTGTTCACCATTCCGCGTTCCGATAGCAAGGCTTGCTGCAGCACAAGCGGCTGTAAGAAAAGAAGGAGATTTGGGTCAAAAATAATTTCTTTGAAGTGTCTTGACCTGAATTACTGAGAAAGTCAAAAATCTGAAGTGGCTTAAAAAGCAAGGTGGACAAAACCGCCTTGCTTTTTTAATAAGAATAAAAAAATCTGTTTGAAGGGTTTCTTATCAAAGAAAAAAGATTATTGACCGAAAAAAGAGCTGTCAACTCAAAATTATAAAGCTTGACAAGAAGCAGGTGAGACATTAAAATATAAAAATAAACATTATTCATTTGAATGACATGTTTGGCCCCTTGGTCAAGCGGTTAAGACACCGCCCTCTCACGGCGGTAACAGGGGTTCGAATCCCCTAGGGGTCACCATATTTAACTATTTGCCCGCTAATGGAAGCATTAGCGGGTTTTTTATTGCATTTTACTTATTATGCTTTTCTTACTGCGAATATCTTTCGGTTTAAATCTCCACATCGCTATTTTCCGGTGAAATAGAGATAAGGTCAATAGTGCTAATAATAAAATCTCATGCGGAAATAATATTTTTTGAAGATAGATTTTTTAGTATCTTGTTTTGATTGGTTGTTCTAGTCGGGTGATGGAAGAAATTTGAAGGAATTAACGTTTTTCTAAATTTGGGAGGTATTTGATGCCGATTATATTAGTAGTAATTATAAGATCTGCCATAGCTTTTTTGGCTCTGCTGGTGATGATTCGTATAATAGGAAAACAGCAAGTTTCACAGCTTACCTTCTTTGATTATACGGTAGGTATAACCATAGGTTCGATGGCATCTACTCTTTCAATTCAGCTAAACGAAAATCTGACTGCTACATTGGCAGGAATGGTTACCTGGACAGTATTGGCTATATTGGCTGCTATTATAGGAATTCGAAGTACGCGATTGGAGAAAATTGTAGTTGGGGAACCGGAGATTATTATTCAAAACGGAAAAATTATAGAGAAGATTCTGAAAAAGAATCGCATTACCATCTCGGAGTTATTGTCCGAACTTAGAGTACAGGGGGTATTTAACATAGAGGATGTTGAGTTTGCATTGATTGAACCCGACGGTAAGATAAGTGTGCAAAAAAAAATCGCAAAAGCAGCCTGTTACTCCAAGTGACTTAAACCTGCCCACCCAATATGACGGACTTCCCACTGTTTTGATTATGGACGGAGTGGTGCAGGAGAATGCTTTAAGGTCAATAAACCTTACAAAAGCCTGGCTGCATCATCAACTGGAAAAGCAAAATATAAAGGATACGGAGGTATTCCTTGCACAGTTGGATACAAAGGGAAATCTGTATGTGGATTTAAAGGGGGACAATCGTTATTTTATTATTGATACGAAAAACTGACAGTTTTACAGTACTTTTCGGAATAAATAATTTACTGTATCGGAGGGATTGGCTTGACTAAAAAAATTATTTATATAGTAATGATTTTAGGGATTTTGATCAATATTTCTTCATGCGCGCTCTTTCATAAACCTATTGACGAAAGGACAGGTTTTTCCGGCTATCTCAAGCAGACTGAAGAATATATAAAAAGCGAAGATTGGGAAAAGGCAAAATTAAGTCTGGAAGACTCAAAAAAGAGCTGGGAAAAGCTCAAACCCTTTCTTCAAATTGATATTGATCATGATTATGTAAACAGTATGGAGGAATACCTTGAAAAATTGGGGGGGTTTATAGAAAGCAAAGACAAAGGAAACTCCCTTGCGTCTATATTGACTGTGGAAGATATTTGGAAAAAGATAGGATCGATGTAACTGATATATTATTTTTTGAAATTGCTTAACAATATTTTGTGATATATGTTAAAATTGAATAAGGTTGTTTACCAAAACGTTCTTTAAGTCTTTTTAAAACTTTCTGGTTATTTGTCAAAATTCTACATAGTCCTTTTTGGAAACAACCCGTCAAAAATTTATAGGAGTGAGGCAAAAATGAAAAGGCTGGCATCGGTGTTGGCAATAATATTAATTTTCCTTTTGAGTTGTTCAGCGTATGCTCAGAACAATACTTTGCCGTATTTACGAAGCATTGTACTTAGTGATTCCGGATTATATGCAGCGGTGGGTGATGCCGGGCTTATTATTACATCGGAGGATGGGGTTGTTTGGAATAAAGCAGTTTCAGCTTCGTCGGAAAACATTAACGGAGTAGTTTGGGCGATGGGAAAGTTTATTGCAGCAGGAAATAAGGGAACTTTAATAACATCCGCTAATGGCAGGGACTGGACTAAAGCTGATATATCGGCAAAGGAGATTGATTTAAACAGTGTTGCCAGCAGCGGCAATGAAATTGTCGCCGCAGGAGATTCAGGGACAGTTTTAGTCTCAAAGGACGGAGTTTTGTGGGCTCAAAGGAGAATGGCAACAAAGGAGAAAATATATAGGGTCAGATGGATAAATGACAGATATTTTGCTGTAGGTGAACCGATGTTGATTCTTACATCTAAAGACGGAATTACATGGGATGAAGTTAAGGCGGAACCGTCTTCCGCGGTTTTGCTTACAGATATAGTATGGGATGGGAAAAAATATGTGGCAGTAGGAGAGCAATCCAACATGTGGATATCGGAAGATGGTCGCAAATGGATTCGAAACGAGGCTGTACTTAACAAAGAGGAAATAGACAATACACAAAATATCTATTCGATAACATGGACGGGAAGTAAATTTGTAGCTGTAGGCGATCAAGGAAAAGTTTTATCTTCAGCCGACGGTTCTGATTGGAAAAGGGAAGACAGTGCCACAAACAAGGATTTAAAAGATATTGTATATTCAGACGGAAAATACGTTGTTACCGGTGAAAAAGGTGTAATTCTAACTTCCGGTGATGGAGTTAAATGGAATAATCATTATAGTATAAGTGCTCAATCAAATAATATAACTTTAAAGCAGGGTCAGAAAAAGTCGCTTGAAATTATGCTGAACTATCCCTACGGAGAGTCGGAAGATGTTACGGCTGAGACTTCATTTGAAGTGCTTGACGGGTTCGATGTACTGACGGTAGAAAAGAATGGTGAAATGAATGCAATCGGTGTCGGTAAGGCCTTGGTGAAAGCCACTTATGATACAAAATCCATAGAAATTTCGGTAAGTGTTGAAAAAGATGCCGATTTACAGAGTCCTGCCGATGATCCGAACCAGGGAAGAGACAATGGTCAGTCCGAAAGCGGTATGAGCCTTTCGAATATATTGCTGCTCGCAGGATCAGGTATAATTGTAGCAGCACTGATTTTAGGTGCGATATTATTGATAAAAAAGAAAAAAGTTTAGAAGAGATAAAAGGTGGCATATAAGGATGAACAACTTTGGATTTAAATAAAGTTGTTCATCTTATGTTTAGTAAACTTGTCTGTTTTGTATTAAAATATGTATTGTAAGAGAAGATAAACCGAGGGGTTATATAGGGGGAGAAAATTGTGAAGGTCAGGACTATAGGAATTGTATATGAGTCAAAAGAGGATGCGCTTAAGATTGCAAGCAGTGTTGTTGAAAAAGAACATGTTAGCATTGATGTTATGTATCATTGGAGGGAAAGGGAAGAGATTCAGGCAGTTACGGCAGCCCTTAACAAATTGGGGTTTGAAGTGAGATTGCTTGGTACTCCTGAAGATATCATTAATAACATCAATATAATAAAAAAACAAGTGGATTTTATTTTTAATATGTCATCCGGCTTTAGAAAAAGATTTAGGCTGTCGAAAGTTCCTGCCATTTGTGAAGCTGCAGGAATTCCTTATAGCGGTGCTGATCCTTACACTATGACGGTTTGTCAGAATAAACATCTCATGAAATCCTTATGGGATAAGATGAATATACCTACTGCGCCCTGGGTGTTTGTTGAGGATATCTCTAAGCTAAAGAGACTTGAAACTTCCCATTATCCTCTTATAATTAAGCCTGCCTTCGAATCGAATTCAGTTGGTATAAACGCAAATGCTGTTGCATATAACAAGGATGAGTTAATGTTAAAAGCTGAGACGATTTATGGTACTTTGCACCAGCCTCTGATAATTGAAAAGTTTATTTCCGGCAGGGAGTTCAAAGTTTTTGTTATAGGCAATAAAAGAGAAAAGTTTACAGGTATGATTGAGTATCTGAAGAGTAATGGGACTTCTCTCAACAGTGAGTTCATTTATTTTAATGCAAAACTTAATGGGGATTACCGTGAAGTAAAAAGAGATATAAATCTTAAAGATTATAAACATATCAAATCCCAATGCGAAGCTATTTACGACATGTTCATACCCCTTGATTACGGAAGCTTTGATATACGTGTGGATGATGAAGGAAATCACTATTTCCTTGAATTTAATTCTGATGTTTCTCTGCATCCGAAAAAGGCAATGGCCAAGTGTTGTGAATTATACGGTATTGATTATGTTTCAATGGTAAAAAGAATTCTAAAGTCTGCTGCTGAAAGATGGGATATTGTGTTACAGTAAAAAATAAATATCATGGGGTAATATGAAGTTTAATAAATATAAAAATTAGAGCATAAAAAAATAGATTGATATAAATTTTATTATTTTTAGAAAATTCTGCTTTATAAAATAGAAGTATATGCTATAATTATGTTATTATGAGGCAAGATGTTTTTTTGATAATTGCTGTAATTTGATGGCTGTGTAAAAATAACGCATAAATTTTACTTAATTTTATGCGTTAAATATATGAAAAGGAGAGTTAAAAGACTTCTTTTGCACATTAATAGTAAATTTTTAAGGAGGAAATTTTGGATGAAAGACATTTTTCTTAATTTAAAAAGGATTGTGAAAAATTCAAAAGTGCTGTGGTCTTTTTTTATCCTGCTTCTATTCTTATTTGTATTTGGTAAGAATGGTGTTCAAGCAAAAATTATTAACAATGAGTTTGTTGACTTAACCTTTACAATTGATTCAAAAGATTATTTGACGAGAAGTATAAAGAAGAAAATGGACATAGCTCCTTTTATTGAAAATGGATATACTTTAGTGCCGTTTAGAACAATTTTTGAGGAACTTGGATATACTGTTAGATGGGATGACAGTGAAAGATCAATTATTGCAGTTAAAATGGGAAGTCAAATGAAGCTTTACATAGACAATAATGTAGCGTTCGTGAACGGTGAACAGAAAGTTATGACGGTTGCACCTAAAATAGTAAGTGGGAGAACATTTGTACCGTTAAGGTTTGTTTCTGAAAATGCCGGTGCAAATGTAGTTTGGGATGATGCTAAAAAAGCAATTTACATAACAAGAGTTGGTAAGTATGAAACAGGTGGAGTTTTGTTCTATGAAAAAGGGAAGAATAACAATAATACGGTTTATGTTTATGATGGAAACGATTTTAAGGTAATACCTTTAAATAATAAATCAATAGTGAACTGGTATTCTTATAAAGGTAGAATTCTTCTTACAATGTTTGATTCGACCACAAGTAAAAACAATTTTGCACAGTATAAAGATGGCAGATTTGAAATTTTAATTAATGATTTTGATATTCAGGAGACTTTTGAATACAATAATAATTTGTTAATTCACGGATACGATAGAGAGCAAAAATTTAACAAGTTATATAGATTTGACGGAGAGTCGTTGACATTAATTGAAAACAATTTTTATGTAGGAAAGCATATTGAAGTAAACGGAAAATTGTTGGTAAATAAATATGACAATACAAGAAATTATACTTTGCTGGTTTTTGACAAAAATTCTTCGAATCCATGGACTCCAAAGGTTCTTTCCGACGACTTTATTATAAAAGATTATGTTATATTCGATAATGTTGTATATATGACCGGGGTTTTAGAAACGGGAAAAGACAAACCATTAGCTTCTTATAATTCATTCGGTACTGATAAAAGTTATTTTAAAATATTACTTGGTGACACAGATATAAATATCAATGATTTAGCTGTTTGTAGAAATGAAATATATATTGTAAAATCCGGAAAGCTTTATAAGTTAACTAACAGTGGTTTGAATAAAGTCTTGTTTGAATACAGGAAGAATGTATACATTGAGTATAGTGTAACTAAAATAATAGCTTACAAAGATAAACTGTATGTAGCTGTTAAGGGTGGATCATATATTGATTCGAATGGTAAAACAGTAAAAGGAGACTATCCTAAAATAAGTTCTTTTGTTATGGAATATGAAAACACAGCGTCTACAAGAGTTTTTATTAAAGATTTTACTTTAAAAGAGTTTAGAATTGAAAGTGATATACTTCTTTCGCTAGGTACCATAGGTTCTAGTAAGGATTCAGCATTATACATATATAATGGTGTAAATGATCCGACATTTACATTGGATGTTTTGAGTATAAAAAATACTCTATCCGTTAATAACAAACTGTTTATTGATGTTACCGATAAAAGCAGAATAACTGATAAGCAAAGAGATACAATGTTAATATATGAAGGAAATACCATTAGAAACCTTGTTGTTGATATGAAAACAAAATATTGGGATTCAGTAAGAGACAGTTTAGTATTTTCAGGATATGAAGCCGGAATTAATGCCAATAAACTTTATTCTTACGGATATGCCTTTAATGAGCTTCTTGGCAATTTTGACGTAAAATATTGGAATAAGATAGAGGATACATTATTTGTATGCGGTAGCAGTCCTTTAGATAAGAAATTTGAAATTTATAAATTTAACAATGCAAATAAAATAGCTTTACAAGATAATTTGGAAATTATTAAGGTCATAAAAGCTAAAGGGAATTATTACCTCATATACGCTTATGACCGAGATAATCAATCTCCTTTGAAAGGAAAGAAAATTCTTTATATTTATGATGATTCCACAAGAGACTTTATAGAGATGAAGGTAAACATGGAAATTAGTGATATGATTTTTATGCAATAAGGTTTTCAATAAACTCCGGATGTATATTTCCGGAGATTATTTATTTAAATGCAGTTTAATCGTTATTTATAACATTTATAAAATAAATAATTGATTTTTTTAAATATGCGAAATAAAAAATAGAATAAGGACGAATATACTGTTAAGGAAGATATTTGTAATAAATTATAATTCTAAATATTCATTTCAAAACTACCTTTCCAGGAATTGTAATTTATTGTATACTTCCTTTTTCCTTTGTAAGCCGCTTTCTTATCATTGACAAAATGACAAGAAAGAGGTTCTTTTTTTATTATTGAAAGCTGAGTTTGTTTTTTATATAAAATTTTTTGCTCATTGACAATGATGTATTATTTTTTGGTCTGACAGATTTGGAGATAAGTGCAAACATGCGGGAATGGCCCGGATAGAGCTAATAGATAAGTTATAGTTGGAAAATTGTACTTTTCAATATATAATAGATATATAGATATTTTTATAATATAGCAGAGGTGTTGAAATTTCCGCCTGAAAGACGTGTGTGAATAAATATTCAAATTAACCTTAAGGTGTATCTGTGAACTGAAGATGATGTTTATTTAGGATTACTGGGCAAGAAATGTAGAATGAAGAGGTGGAACATTTGTTATTTCTTTTTTCAATATATAACTCCGAAGTTAAGGAGGATTTAGCCAGCATTATCGATAGAATCAAAGCGGGAGACGATCAACTCAGAGAAGAATTCATTGTAGATTACATTCCTTTTATAATCAAAGTACTTTCCAATTCGGTAAAAAATAAGATTGATATAAAGAACAGTGATGAATACAGTATTGGTTTAATAGCTTTTAATGAAGCAATTGAGAAATATGATAACAGCAAGAATAAAAAAGGGTTTAACTTTTTTTCCTTTGCAGAGATGGTAATAAAAAGAAGAATAATTGACTATTTCAGGATTAGCTCGAAAAATAAGGAAATGCCTTTCTCATATTTTGAATGGGATGATGAGCATTTTGAGGACAAATTCCTTCAGGATGAATCGTCGGCAGGATATGAGAGAATTGAAGTGTTTCAGGAAATAAAGCATTATTCGGAGATGCTTAAAAGTTTTGGCATAAAAATAAGTGAGCTACATAAATATACGCCCAAACACAGTGATTCTATCAGGATGTGCGTGGAGATAGGTCGTAAAATTGCAGAGAATAAAGAGGTTTTCAATAAGCTTGTAAAAAAGAAGTATTTTCCTATGAAAGATATAATGAAATTTGTAAACGTACATCCCAGCACGATAGAAAAAAACAGGAAATTTATTATATCGGTAAGCCTTATTTATGGCAATAACTATGAGCATCTTAAATCATACTTTAATAGTGGCAGGTGAATTATTGTGGCAACGTATAGAGGTTTGATATTTAGTTTGGACAAAAAGTCGGCAGTAGTGGCTACTCCTCAGAACGCAGTATATAAAATCAATCGCACCAGTACAATGTATATAGGTAAAGAAGTTGTGTTTACAGATAAAGATATTATAAACCATAAATATTACATAAAGAGATATTTAGCTGCTGCAGCATGTTTTTGCTTAATTATAAGTATTGCTGCCAGCTTAATTGCAAACTTCAGTAAAAATTTATTTACCATGCAGGAATATGCTTATATCTGTATGGATATTAACCCCAGTGTAGAATTTACTATCGATAAGCTGCAAAAGGTTCTTAAAGTTAATTCTTTGAACAAGGATGCAGAGGTGATTTTGAGTGGAGAAAATTTCAACGGTCTGAAGCTGGAGGATGCTTTTGCTAAATTATACGGGATATGCAAAGATAAAGCTTTTATAAATGAAAAAAGCAAAGTATATATATTGATTTCAGGTGCAGCAAATCCTGATAATAAGGAGTACAAAAAACAAGCTCAAAGGGAAGAGGATGTTATTGAAAATATTTTAGTGAAATTAAAGGAGAATATAAAAAAGACAAGCGGTTCCGATACAGATATTGTTGCGCTTGAAATTGAACCGAAAACCAGAACACAAGCTTTTGAACAAGGTGTTTCTCCGGCAAAGTTTGCCCTTTATTCTGAAATTATAAAGAATGGAAGAGATATATCGATTGAAGAGCTAAAAGGGGCTTCAACCGAAGAACTGGTAAAGATTTATAATGATGTGAAAAAGAGTATCGAATCTTCAACGGGAGCAAAGCCAACAAACACAGTTATTGAAGAAAATACAATTTCTCCAAGCCATACTCCGGAATTAACCCCGACGCCTTCGGTGACAGAGACTCCAACTGCTTCGGTGACGGAAGGTTTTGCATCTTTGGCTACACCGGCAGAGCAGATAGTTATAAATACTCAAAATATACCTGTTAAAACACCTGAACCTAAACCTTGGCCTCAACCTGAAATGATGCCTAAACCTGCACCGATACAAATAATTCCGGGAACGGGATTAAGAGGCGATTATTTTGATAACATAGATCTTACCAACTTTAAATTAACTCGTGTGGATAAAACAATTGATTTCTTCTGGGGTGTAAATTCGCCGGCAAAAGAAATCAGGAATGATGAATCTTACAGTGTGCGATGGACTGGAAAAATAAGGCCTCTCTATAGTGAGGAATATACTTTCTATATCAGCCGGGACAACGGAGTTAGACTTTGGATTGACAATAAACTGATAATAGATAAATGGGACAATCTTGTAGGTCTTGACGAGATGGGAAAAATTTACCTTGAAGCTGGCAAGCTTTACGATATTAAACTTGAATACTTTAATAATACCGGCAATGGATTTGTCAAACTCGAATGGAGCAGTGCAAGTACTGTAAGGTCTATTGTACCTACTGAATGCCTGTATCCGGCGGAACCAAAGCATTATGGAAGTTCCATACCCGGAAAAGGTATCGGCTTGTTCTATGAGTACTTTGATGAAGATAACTTAACAAATCCAAAAGAAAAGGGAATTGATAGCGTTATTGATTTTAACTGGGGTGTTGGATCACCAAGCAAATCGATTAATCAGGACCAGAAGTTCAGCGTACGTTGGACAGGCTTTATACAGGTGCCTTATGACGGGGATTATGTGTTCTATGTCAGTTATGATGATGGAGCAAGTTTATGGATAGACAGACAGCTTCTGATAGATAAGTGGACAGCAAGCGAGATAAATACAGCAAAGACTGAGGCCATCTCTTTGAAAGCCGGACAGAGGGTTGAAGTAATGCTTTTGTATCGCAATACAGGTTTGGCAGGAAGTATCAGGCTTGAGTGGGAAGGCCCCGGCATTGAAAGGTCTGTTGTTCCACAAAGCTGTTTATATCCAAGATAACAACTCTTCCCTTTAGAAGGGAGAGTATAAAATAGAAAAATTTTTAAGGGAGGAATATTTATGCTTAAGAAAAGAAAGTTGGTTTTATCGGTTGTGCTTTCAATGGTATTGACCTTGGTAAATTTCCCGAAAACCAACGCAGCAAGCTATACAGCTTCTGTAGATGTCAATACCACATATCAGACTCTTGAAGGGTTTGGTGCGGCAATAGCATGGTACAATGACTATTTGACAACGCATCCAAACAAGAATGACCTTTACAGAATACTGTTTTATGATTCCGGTCTGGATATTTTGAGACTCAGGAATCAGTACAGAAACAGCAATAATTTTGGCTACGACGATATGGAGATTGTCAAGTACGGTAAAATAATGAATCCCAATCTTAAAGTTTTGCTTTCTTCATGGTCACCGCCATCGGATCTGAAGAGAAATGGTGTTATGAATGGAGGAACCCTTGCAAAAGAAAACGGATCCTTTGTGTATGAAAAGTTTGCCGATTATTGGTATAACTCTTTGGTTGCCTATAGGGCAAAAGGAATTATTCCTGATTACATAAGCATCCAAAACGAACCGGAGTATGAGAGCGGCGACTGGGAAACTTGTATTTTCAGGGAAACTGAAACTTCTGAATATCCCAGTTATGCAAAGGCTCTGGACGCTGTTTATGAAAAAATAAAGGATTTACCGGACATGCCCAAAATATTGGGGGTTGAATCGGCAGGTATAATGAACAATACTGTTCAAAACTACGCAAGATACATGGACCTTTCCAAGGTATACGGTATTGCCCATCACCTTTACAACGGTGGAGATCCCTATAATCCTGACAGCTTTAATGACATATTCAGAAGCCTGGCAAGAGATTTTGCCGATAAGCCGCTGTTTATGACAGAGTATGATTACGGAACACCTTTCACTACTGCAGAATTGATCCACAACTCCCTTGTGGTAGAAGGTGTTAGCGGTTATTTCTACTGGGATCTCATTTGGGAAAACTCACAAAGACCTTTGGTGGCTATTGAAGTTCCGAGAAATCCGGAACAATGGACTACAAAAGAAGGTTATATAATTTCCGACTTCTATTATATCATGCAGCAGTTTGCGAAATTTACAGATCCGGGATACAAGAGGGTGGACGCTTCCGTCAGCTCAAACGATATAAAAGTTTCTGCCTTTGTATCACCCGATAAGAGCAAATTGACAATGATATTTATAAACAAAGGATATAGTGAACATTCGGTTGCACTTGATTTGAAGGGCTATTCTTCCAATAAGTCGATAATATACCGTACACTTCCTGAAGGTAATGAAAGATTTAAAAAGGTTGGAAGCCTCTTCGGAAACACAGTTACCCTTCCGGCCAGATCGGTTGTGACAGTAGCATTGGGAGTTGACGATGAGGAACAGATACCTCCACAGCTTCCGACACCAACACCTAAACCTGAGTCAAGAAGTGCCTACGATATAATACAGGCTGAAGACTATAACGAAATGTACGGTATTCAGTGCGAAACAATTGCCGATGACGGAAATAAAAATGTTGCCTATATAGAAAACGGAGATTATATTCTCTTTAAGGGAGTAGACTTCGGTACCGGAGCAACAGGTTTTGAGGCTAGTGTGGCTAGTGCTGAAAGCGGAGGAGCAATTGAAATTCGTCTTGATGAATTATATGGAACTACTGTGGTAAAAATACCGGTAAGCGGCACTGGAGACTGGCATAATTATGTAACCGTCAAAGCCGATATACCGGAGATTAAAGGTAAACATGACCTATACCTGGTATTTACCGGTGGTGGCGGATATCTGTTCAATATTGACTGGTTTGTATTTACAGGAGGAACTGTTGAAAATCCCGTACCTGAGGTGATTTATGGCGACGTTAATGGAGACGGAGACTTTAATTCGATTGACTATGGATATCTGAAGATGTATTTGCTTGGTCAAATAAAAGAGTTCCCTTCAAAAGACGGAATGATTGCGGCTGATGTAAACGGAGACGGAACTGTAAATTCGATAGATTATGCTTATATGAAAATGCGATTGCTTGGTCAGATTAGTAAGTTCCCTGTGGAATAAGCTTTTAAGCTTAAATATCAGCCATTTCAAAATGTATATGTTTTTGAAATGGCTGATACAGTTTTAGCTTATATTTTATAAATATTTTTAACGAGGCGATTATATATAAATATTGTTTTAATAATCTGTTTTATCCAAGTAATTGAAAAGGCCAAAAATGCAAGGTTTAACCGTGGAGTTTTTGTTTACATCGGATAAGTTAGATGTTATAATTAATATAAAATGTATAAAATTATGTAGTCTGAAAAAGTTGTTTGACTACATAATTTTTTGTCAAATTTTTAATATTTTTGTAAAATTAAATATAATTATATTTATTAAAGGAGGCTTTTCGTTAATGAAGGCAAAAAAAGGGTTGTACATATTACTTACTGCGTTGCTGGCATTTTCGTGTATGTTTTCCAATTTTGCATTTGCCGATACCGCACCAAGTATCAAAATTGAATTGGACAAGACTTCTGCTGCAGTTGGAGATATTATAAAAGCGTCTATTGTTGTGAATAATGTAAAAGGATTTGCAGGATATCAGGTAAATATAAAATATGACCCAACGGTATTGGAAGCCATTAACCTTGATACAGGTGCTGCTTTTACCAATACTACCGTTCCTCAGAGCGGAACAATTTTGAATAATTCCGAATATGGTGTCTTACCTATTGCATCTCATAATGTTTCACAGGGTATTTTGAATTTCAGTAAGGCTTATACAAATTTAAACAGTTACAAAGCCAGTGGCTCGGCAGAAACAACAGGAACAGTTGCAGTAATTGGATTTAAGGTACGGAGGGCTGAAGAGACAAAAATTGAGTTTGCTCAGACAAGTACTATGCCGACAGCTGTGTCCGGTGTTTTGTTGTTTGACTGGGATGGGAACAAACTGACCTCCGGTTATTCAATTATAAATCCTCCGGCTATAAATGCAACTTCAAATACAAATATACCTACTCCTATTGTTGTAACAACTCCATTGGAAATTACTACTTCTACACCAACACCTACTTCATCAGGCAGCGGTAAAAAGGGAGAAATTGAGCCTAAAGTAGTAAACAATGATAATACCAGAGTGATTTACAAGTTTGAACAGAAGGATTTGGAGACTGCATTGCAGGATTTGACTCCGGATTCTAAGGGAGTAAAGAAAGTTGATTTAACATTGGCTGGGGTAAAAGGAGCTACTGCATATACTCAGGAGTTCCCCAACCAGGCATTACTTTCAAATGTTTTATCTTATAAGATAAATATGATTACGGCTTATGCAACTTTAGAGCTTCCGGCAAATATGTTAAATACCGATGCTTTGGCTTCAAAGGTTAGAAGTGCTTCAAAAGTTGCTATTTCAGTGGAAAGAGATTATAGTTCCGGTTTATCTTCCGATATACAGGGAAAAATAGGCAATAGACCTATGATTAAATTGAGCCTTAATGTAAATGATGTGCCTACAGATTGGGTCAATCTTGAAAGTCCTGTAAAGGTATATATTCCATATGCTCTTACTCAGGAAGAAAAGAGCTCAATTGAGCATATTGTGGTTTTAAGAATTGATAACAACGGAAATGCTATACCGGTAACTAATGGAAGATATGACGAAAAAACTAAATCTGTCACATTTACAACATCACAATTTGGAAGGTTTGCAGTGGCATATGTGCATAGAACATTTAATGATCTGGAATCCCATGCCTGGGCAAAACATCAGATTGAAGTATTGGCATCAAAGGGTGTAATAAATGGTACTTCCGAAACTACCTTTGCACCACAGGCCTATATAACAAGAGCAGACTTTATGGTACTTTTGGTTAAGGCTTTGGATTTGAATGCTGTGGTTGATTCAAATTTTGATGATGTACCTGCCGATGCCTATTATTATAACCAGATTGGTATAGCGAAAAAGCTTGGAATTACAACGGGAGTCGGCGATAACAAGTACAATCCGAAAGCACAGATAACAAGGCAGGATATGATGGTTCTCATTACAAGAGCTCTTATGGTTACAGGCAAGATAAATTCAGAAGGTACAGCCGATGTTATTGCAAATTATACGGATAAAGGTGATATTGCACCTTATGCTGTAACAGGTGTAGCAACTTTGGTTAAAGAGGGAATAGTTTTGGGAAGCAATAACATGATTAATCCAAGAGGAAATGCTTCAAGAGCTGAATTGGCTGCTATTGTATACAAGATTTATAATAATTATAATAATTAATATTAAAGATGGGTGTTTAAATTAAAAAGAAAGGGAGGTCAATTGCGATCTCCCTTAAAAATTTCTAAAGAGAGGATGTAAAAAATCTTGTGTATAAGAGATTGAATGTTCTCCTTCTTGGCAAGAATTTCTAATAAGAAAAGCTAAGGAGGAGAATTTTATGTCAACACTATCAAAAGAACATATAAAGCAA
>Ga0134101_1000177_pt1 | contig 82471 bp, 70 predicted proteins | sample 12_3_2metaG_FD_94446 | JGI IMG/M metagenome (GOLD analysis project Ga0134101, IMG submission 94446) | Switchgrass degrading microbial communities from high solid loading bioreactors in New Hampshire, USA - 12_48_3.3_201_A2 metaG | ecosystem: Engineered > Bioreactor > Semi-continuous > Anaerobic...
AACGGGTACCCGAGTTATTGATACTTCGTATGAATAACCTCACCCAATACCGAAATCGGAGATTTCGAACGGGTACCCGAGTTATTGATACTTCGTATGAATAACCTCACCCAATACCGAAATTGGAGATTTCGAACGGGTACCCGAGTTATTGATACTTCGTATGAATAACCTCACCCGTTACCGAAATCGGAGATTTCGAATGGGTACCCGTGTTATTGTACTTCGTATGAATAACCTCACCCGTTACCGACGATGTCATCCTGAGCGGAGCGTAGCGGAGTCGAAGGGTCTATTATGTTGACGAAAGATTCTTCGCTAAGGCTCAGAATGACAGAGCGAGACTAAATGACAATATGTGTCCGAGAGCATTGAAACACTAAGCAGATTGGTCTGCTTTGCAGCCCATGTCGTCTTGCGACGACTCACAGCAAAAAATTTGCTGTGTCTTAACTTGTGTTATAATTGTATATGTAAATTATTTTTTGTCCTTGAACAAGGAGGATATTTTATGAACAAAAACTTTGGAAGCCGCAAGAAACCTGATGTTTCAACTGCTGCTTCAAAGAAGGACCCAAGTATCGGTCTGATTATACTGGCGTTATTTATGAAGGCTTTTTTAATATCACTTGCAATCGTATTTTCTGTTCTGATGGTAGTAGGAAGCGCTGCAGGCGGTATGTTGGCCGGTGGTGTTTACGGCATTATCAAGACTACTCCTATGGTTGAAGCTGAGTTATTTAAGACAATGGGGTTTAACTCATACGTATATGATGCTGATGGAAATGTCATTGCCGAATTGAAAAGAGAAGAAAACCGTGTCTGGATAAATTACGATGAAATACCCAAAATGCTGATCGATGCTTATATAGCTGTCGAGGACAAGCGTTTTGAGGAGCATAAAGGCATTGACTTCAGGCGTATAGCCAGTGCTGTTATTACTTACGGGAAAAAGTTATTGGGCGCCAATGTCGAGATGGAAGGCGGAAGTACGATCACTCAGCAGTTGATTAAAAACCTGACTAAACGTGACGATGTGACGGTACCCAGGAAGCTTCAGGAGCAATGGCAGGCTTTGCAGCTGGAAAAAGTATTAACAAAAGAGGAGATTTTAACATATTACCTCAACAACATTCCTATGGGCGGCAATTTTTACGGAATTGAAACAGCGGCTAAAGGATATTTCGGAAAAGACGTCAGAGATTTATCTCTGGCCGAATGCGCCAGTCTTGCCGGTATAACCAATTGGCCTACTAAATATATGCCCATTAATGAGGCCAATATAGAAGCGAATTTAGCAAGAACAAAGACGATTCTTGGATTGATGCTGGATCAGGGAAAAATAACACAGAGTGAATACGAGGAAGCTCTCAATGAAAAAATCGTATTTAAGTATAATCCTGAAGCCGGTAAAGTAATGAAGACCAGCAATCAATCCTATTTTGTAGATGAGGTTATTAAAAATCTTAAAAACTACCTGATGCAGACAAGCGGTTACACTGAACAGGCTGCATTAGACATCATCTACAATAACGGTCTTCATATCTATTCCACCATGGATCCGAAGGTACAAAGGGCTTTGGATGAGGTATTTACCGATCCCAAGTATTTTTCATTCGATAATAAATACACCGACGAAAAACCTCAGGCAGCGATGGTGGTCTTAGATAAAGACGGCTTTGTGAAAGGCGTTTATGGTGGCCGCGGCGCTAAAGAGGGCAGCGTGTTCAATCGCGCCACTCAGGCCGAACGCCCGCCGGGATCCGCGATAAAACCTATCCTGATATATGCCCCCGGTATTGACAACAGAAGTATAACCGCGGCTACGGTAGTTGATGATGTGAAGCAATATTTGCTGCACGATAAACCTGAGCAGGAATGGCCGAAAAATGTTGAAGAAGCAAATTTCGGTTTAACTACTGCCCGCATTGGCGTTTTTAAATCCCGAAATGTTGTGGCAACGTTATTATTGAAAGATTACGTAAGTATACCCACAGCCCTCGATTATTTATACAAGCTTGGCATCGACAGACGGGAAGAGCAGTATCTATCCATAGCTATGGGCGGATTCAACAAGGGTATGACCCCCCTTGAAATGGCAGCGGCTTACACTCCTTTTGCCAATAAAGGAATATATACAAAGCCCATGTTTTTTACCGAGGTCAAGGATAACAACGGAAAAACCATTATATCCATCAAACCGGAAAGAACTCAGGTATTTTCTGAACAAACTGTCTTCATCATGGATGATATCCTGGAAGACGTTGTTACAAAGGGAACTGCTTATCCTGAGGGTATAATCGAATACAAGGACTCAGACGGCAAGAAGGTAGTTATTCCCTCAGCCGGAAAAACAGGAACTACAGACTCAGACAAAGATAAATGGTTCTGCGGATTTTCCCCATACTATGTGGGAGTAAGCTGGTATGGTTACGATAAGGCAGTACAAATTCAAAAAGAAGAAAAAGATAATGCATTACTCATTTGGAACGCTGTAATGAATAAAATCCATGAAGGTCTGCCTTCAAAACCATTTTTCGAAAGCGATCCTCCAAATATAGTGACCCGTACTATTTGTATTGACTCTGGCAAGATCGCTACCGATCTTTGCAAGAGAGATCCCCGTGGCGGAAGAGTAATTCAGGAATACTTCATAGAAGGCACTCAGCCGGCATACAGTGATACATGCAAGGTTCATGTGGAATATGACGCCTGCACCGCCTCAAAAGATGCTCAAAACAGGAACCTTCTGGCTACTGAATACTGCCCTGCCGAGACAGTTGTGAAAAAGGTGGGTATAAAAAGGCCGGTGGAATACAAACCTAAATTACCAAATGATCCATACCCGGCTGACAGTATTTATGAAATCCCGGAAGGAGAATACTGTACCGTTCATGGACCTGGTTTTTTGATTCCTCCCATAATCGAAGAATACTATCGTCCGCCTGAATCGACGATCGAAGATGAACCATTGCCTTGGGGGTTACCTGGTGATCCTCCGGCAGAGGATATCGGTGAACCGTATGAAGAGGAAAACTGGGAAGGCATCGACTGGGGTAACGATCCAAACAGATGGGATTAGAGGCTATGAAATAAAATACCTGTAAAAATGCCGTGAGGGATACTGCAGCAACAGATATCACTCACGGCATTTTTTATATGTTTGTTCATACTTAAACGGCAACCAGGTTCCTGCTATTTCGGTTTCGGGCCAAAGTATTGATAATAGTAACTTAGAAGCCCTCCGTTATATAGCTTGCGATTTTTATCAGCTTTTCTTCCGAAACCTTTTTCAAACTCAGTATCTCCACTGATTATATAGTAAGACCAGGTGGGCAATCTTTTAAAACTTTCGGCCATAGTTTTATAGAGAAGGGCATTATTCCTTTTATCCCCCAATCTCTGGCCATAGGGAGGGTTTGTGATAATAAATCCGTATTTGGCTTTTGAAGAAAGGTCTTTTACATCTCTGACCTGAAAATGTACTGCTTCCGAAACCCCCGCCTGTCTGGCATGATAATTGGCCATGCTAACAGCCTCGGGATTTATGTCATATCCATGGATAAGCTTCTCTGTGACAGGCTTAATCATGTTTCTTGCTTCATCTAAAACATTGTACCAGATTTTTTTAGGAATTGTCGGCCATTCTTGACAGTCAAATTCTCTATCTAAACCCGGAGCTTTGTTGATTGCCATCAATGCGGCTTCAATAGGAATAGTGCCGGAGCCGCAAAAAGGATCTATCAGGTTTCTTCCCGGAGACCATCGACTTATCATGATCAGGGCAGCTGCAAGAGTCTCCTTAATGGGTGCAGTATATGCAAGACTTCTGTAACCTCTCTTATGCATACCGTCACCGGTACTGTCCAGTGCGATTATTACATTATCCTTCGTTATGCTGAAGACAATATGAAATCTTGGACCTGTCTCCGGGAAAGTTTCAAGCTTATATACCTTCTTCAGTCTTTCCACAACCGCTTTTTTAATAATTGACTGGCAATCCGATACGCTCATAAGGGTGGATTTGACACATCCGCCGGTAACCGGGAATTCAGCATCCTTCGGGAGCCAATCCTCCCAAGGTATTGCAAGGACTGCTTCAAAGAGGTCGTTAAAAGTTGTGGCAGTAAATTTTCCCATCAATATGCAGACACGCTCTGCCGAACGCAGCCACAGGTTCGCCCGGCAAAGCGCCTCGAAATCACCGTCAAAAAAGATTTTTCCGTTGTCAGTAAAAGTATCTCCATATCCTAAGTATTTGATTTCGCGTGCCACGACGGATTCGGTACCAAATGCCGCCGTCGCATATAATCGTAATTTTTCCATATTGCTCCTTTATAAAATATTATAAAATCCTTCGCCTATTCTGATCATGCGACAAATTACCGTTTATTATCACGGTTTTATTCACTGAACAATGACCCTCCGATAAACTCACGCAAAATTGAGTTTGCCGGGACTAGATCGTTAGGCGCCGATACAAAATAACTCAAAAATTCAATAAGCCTTCGAGCCTCTGCATACTGAGGCATATCATTGGTTATTTCATACAGCAATGGAAGCGCCAGAGGCTTTAACATCGGAAGGTCATAAATCAGAGAGGAATTAAACATCGCATCTGCATTTTCCTGGAACGGAAAGATATTTCTCTCTTCGCCTTTTCTGACGCTTGGCCACATCTCGATGGTTTTTGGCGCAGGTGTGCCTCTGTATCTGTTGTCCCTGACCATACGCCTGATAAGTCTTAAATCAGTGGTCGGGATTCGGTTGTGCCTATCAATTCTCATGGATGTAATAGCGCTGATATATATATTGAATTTATTCTCCTGTTTTATCTCGCTGGTAAGCTTAGGATTCAAACAATGGATGCCTTCGATTACCAATACCTCTCCCTCAGACATTTTCAGTCTTCTGCCCTTATATTCTCTCATACCTGTTTGAAAATTATAGAAGGGAATTTCAACCTCGCCGCCATTGATCAATGTATTTATGTCCTGGTTAAAAAGATGAAGATCTACTGCTTCCAGAGCCTCATAGTCAGGTTTGCCCTCTTCGTCCAACGGGGTGTGGGTCTTTTCTACAAAATAATCATCCACTGAAATAATCAGAGGTTTTAAACCATTAACTCTAAGCTGGATTGACAGTCTTTGGGCAAAAGTAGTTTTCCCGGATGACGAAGGGCCGGCGATCATGATTACCCTCTTTTGAGGTTGCTGATGTTTTATCAAATCAGCTATCTCGGCAATTTTTTTCTCGTGCAATGCTTCGGCCACCAGCACAAGATCTTTAAGACCACCGTTTTTAATCACATCATTAAGCTTTCCTACATCCTCCACTCCGAGAATATTTATCCATTCTCCGTACTCGGTAAAAATATTGAATAGTTTTCTCGGGATGGGTACGTCCGGCAATACATTGGGGTTCTCTTTCTTTGGCAGGATCAATACAATACCGCCGTGATGTGCTTCAACCGCAAAAAGCTTAAGATAGCCGGAACTCGGCACCATGTAACCGTAGAAATACTCTTCTATATCATCGAATCTGTAAAGCGAAACATAGTCTTTCTCCCGGTTTTCTATAGCTCTTAACTTATCCTGACGCCCTTTTTCCATGAATATTTTTCTGGCCTCATCAATGGATACTGTAACTTTGGTAAAAGGTATATCCATTTCGACCAGTTCTCTCATCCGTTTTTCGATTTTTTTCGCGTCATTGGAGGTTACCTGGTAATCCAGAATCTCAAAGAATACGCCTCGGCTGACCGAGTGGCGAATCTGCAGATCTAATCCGGGGAACAAATCATTTACTGCCTTTAACAACAGGAATTTTAAGCCCCGTTCATATATTCTGATCCCATCTTCGCACGTTAAGTCTACAAAACTTATATTGCAATCCTGTTCCAGGCGATATGTCAATTCCTTTATTTCATTATTTATCAAAACTGCTACGATAATAGAATCCTTTTTCCCTTTTAAGCCTTTAACAAGATCCTCTATCTTTGTACCTTTATTAACAGTAATATCATTCCCGTTTAATTTTATGCATAATTCGTTTGCAGCCATAGAAACAAACTACCTCCCCCATAGTTCAAATTATTTCCATTATCATATAATATTTACCCATATTCATCAAGTTTTAAGGTTTTTTCAACAATATTATGTTCAATTAGTATGTCCAAAGTGTCTGTTGTCAGTTCATAAAAACAAGAATTCTTCTGAGTATATTATTAATTATCACGAGGTTATATTCTCACAAGTTGATACGCTTGTACATATTATGTAAAAGAAACAAGCATGGAGGCAAGATTTGGAATGCATGATACCAACGTAGCAACAGTTTATACGGGAAACAATTGTACCGGCGAACCCATCATGATACCTGTCATGCCTGTTCGTCCGGAACTGGCCCGAGCTTATGTACCTTACCAACTCTATAATAAGATATTCTCACCACAGGAAAGCTTGAAAAAAGGAACTGTTTTCCCTGAACTTGTTAAATAATTATTTAGGAGGTGTTTTTAGGTGGATGAACAAGCAACACTTTTAGAGCAAATTATGGCTTACGATTTTGCTCTTTATGATTTACAACTGTTCTTAAATACACATCCTTCAGATGCGAACGCACTCCGGGACTATAAAATGGCCCTGGAACAATCCGAAAACTTAAGACGTCAGTACCAAAGCAAATACGGTCCTCTTACCGCCAGATATCTGCCAAATACAACCTGCTGGCAGTGGATCAATGATCCTTGGCCATGGAATTAATAAGGAGGTATAAGACATGTGGTTTTATGATAAGAAAACTCAGTATCCTATTAAAATAAAAAAACCGGATCCCAGAATGGCAATTGCAATCCTCACACAGTATGGCGGTCCCAATGGCGAATTAGCGGCATCTCTGCGCTATTTGAGCCAAAGATTCTCAATGCCCACCAAAGAAGCAAAAGCAACATTGAATGATATTGGTACCGAAGAACTTGCTCACCTTGAAATGATAGGCACAATGGTCCATCAGCTGATGGATAAGGTCCCTCCAAAGGAACTTGAGAAACTGCATGTTGATACGAATTATGTCATTCACGGAAGAGCTGTTTATCCTTCTGATTCTAACGGTGTTCCCTTCACCGCTGCCTATATCGAGTCAATGGAAGACCCTATCGCAAACCTCAATGAGGATCTTGCAGCGGAGGAAAAAGCCCGTGCTACATATGATTACCTCATAAGTATAGCAGATGATCCCGATGTAATAGATCCTCTTCGCTTCTTAAGAGAACGCGAAGTGGTACATTATCAAAGATTTGGCGAAACCTTAAGAATAGTCCAGGAGACTATGGGCAAGAAAAAATTTTACTAAAGACAAGAATTATTGCATATGCTGTGTACTTATACCTCCATATTTTTCCCCTTCACATAGAATAAACCAGTGTTTGAACTGGTTTATTCTATTTATATCTTCAAATCAGACTCTTAAAGATGTCCTATACAAGAAAAAATTTTATCAAGGAATATTAACCATGATATCTAAAATCAGTAAAATGGTTTGTAAATGAGAACTAAAAATTTATAACCTCATAAATAAGTAATAATTATGAGGATTCTGAGAATGTTTACATCAGATTGGATAAGTGAAAAGGCCATTAAACTGAATAAATATTAAGGATTAATAGAATCATAATATAAAAGTATAGTAAAAAAAGAGGGTTAATATGGCCAGAAGACGTCGTTCAAATACAGGTATTCCTGGATTATCATTCAGTTGGAAACGTGCTTTAGGTATAACAAGTGCTAAGCGTAAAATTGCAAAAATAACTGGAATACCAACTACTAAATCAGGGCGGCAAAGAAAACTTGGTAGAATGATGACTGGTGGTTGCCTATTGCCAATCTTAGTTGGTATCTTGGCAATAATATTGATTATTATGTTGTTTGGATAAAATAATTCACCAATCAGGCATCATCTTAAGTCAAGACATAATTATATTTGTGAACATCCTTATTTTTTACAGTATAATTAAGGCATACCAAGGTATGCCGTGATTATATATTACTATGTGGTTTATTCTATAGCAGCTGCAATTTATTCCTCAATGAACCTCATCAATTCTTTATTAAATCTGTCTTTCTCATCATAAAACAAACCATGACCGCTAAAATGGAACGGTATAAGTTTTGAATTCCTGATATATTGATTCTGGACCTGGCCTAGTTGAAATGGAACGATCTTATCATGGATACCGTGCATGATCGCCGTTGGAACGTTTATCATTTGCAAATCATGAAACAAAACTTCCTGTATCCAGGTATTGGCGACGGCTGCTGTTGCCCACGAGGCCGCTTGCAAACCCAATTGAAGGAACCAATAAGAAAAGGGCTCGGTTATGTGATGAAAAAAGAAATTGTTCCCGAAATCCTGCAGCATTTTGGGGCGATCCTCATATGTACCCTCGATAATTTTTATTACTGCTTCTTCGTCAATACCGTAAGGAAAATTTAGGCGTTTGATGAGGCTGGGAGCTGCCGCTGCGATAAGCACAAGTTTAGATACTCCGTAACCCTTATGTCTGGACATGTATCTTGCTGCAATTGCGCCTTCCGTTGAATGACCTGCCAGAACGAAATTTTGCAGTCTCAGCGTATCAACTACACCTCTAACATCATCAGCCAGTCGATCATAGTTATATCCCTTCCATGGCTTACTTGAATATCCAAAGCCTCTTTGATCTATTCCGATACATCTATATCCATATTGGGGGAGCACATTGAACTGGTATTCAAATAATTTGTGGCTGGCTGGCCAACCGTGCAAAAATACAATCGTTTTGTGGCCTTCAGGATTGAGATCTTCCACGTAAATTTTTACATTTGGCTCTACTGTAACATCATATCCCATAAGATTGCCTCCGGTAATTAGCTAACATACTGATATGTCATAAACCTAACATGGTTCTTCTAAATTGATATGCAGAAATTAATCACACAATGCTTATGGGATTTGAGTATAATTAATGAAAGATTACAGTAGAGGTAGAGGTTATATAAGAAAATGTACCTGTAGACTATGGGTAGAAAAATGCTTTCTCCCTGTGTTTTCATATATTAACCAGTTTGATCAAAGAATTTTATCTTCCGATTCATATTTTATATAGCCAACTTATACCCATATGTTTTAAGCCATTTACGTTTTTCCTTGTAGCATGGCAGAACAGACTCCACAAGTAACCAAAAGTCTTTTGAGTGATTCATTATCTTTAAATGGCATAATTCGTGGACAACCACATAATCAATAATATCAATCGGAGCCATGACCAATCTCCAGTTTAAGTTTATATTGCCTTTTACACTACAGCTACCCCATCTGGTTTTCTGGTCTTTAATGGCAACATTACAGGGAGTTGCATTTAACTTTAATGAATACTTTTCTATTCTGTCGTTAACAACTTCAGAGAAGCACTGCCTGTACCATTTTATCAATGTTTCTTTAATTTTCTGCTTCCTTGCTTCTTCAGTTAAACTTGCGGATATGTACACTGATATTGTATCATTCTGCAAAAACACTTCTGACCTGGCTAAATCCCTGTCCACGATTTTCAAAGTATATTCTTTTCCAAGGTACAATAGTTTCTCACCGCTCACAAATTCCCTGGGTACAATATTTGAGTTCATTTCTCTTACTATATTTAGTTTGCTGATAATCCAGTCGGATTTTTCCCGTATTACTTCCTCAATCTGTTTTTTTCCAAGGCGCAAAGGGGCTGATACCTTTACTTCACCGTTCTTATCAATTTTTATCCCTATTGTTTTTCGCTTGCTTTTAGTCAAAGTATAAAAAATCCTGGTATTTTTATATTCAATAAAATGTTTTTCAGTTTTCATCTCAACACTCGCTATAAAAAATTTATAAACATACCCTTAAATTAATTAAGGGATTTCTTAAATGTATCAATTTACTAACGTAATATAAACTTGTTACAATGGCTATTATTATATCATGATTTCTTCTGAATTCACCGGTATTTGATCAATATTGGATCAAGCATCTAAGTGCAGCAAAGGACCCGGCTATCCGGGTCCTTTAATATATATTCTATAAATGTTTAGCGGTATTTTTGCATAATGCCCTGAAGCTGCGAAACGATATTGGCTATCTCTTTATCTCCCCGCTGCACAACAACACGGTAAGTTCCGCGCATAGACGTTATTTCAACAAATCTGCGTCTTGAAAAGAGGTATATCAGACAGAACAAACATACAATGGAAGTAAGTATGATGATACCTGTTACCACAGTCTTTGCTGTTTCATAGAACTGGCCGGCATCGCCCTTTTTGATCGTATTGCCGATGTTTTCCAAAGTCTTATATGTGCTTTGCACAGTTTTTATATCCAGCGTCTCAATAGTCCTCTCAAGTCTGGAACGAACTCCGGATAAAACCAGCATGAGCAGAAAACCCAACACCAATACGATGTACATTATTCTTTTTGAGCGACGTTTTACATAGTCCACTGAAAGCAGGTCCCTATAAGGTATTATAACTGAACCATCCGCTTTTGAGATGAATCCATTGGATACAGTATAGTACCTGCCCTGGATTTTGACGCCTTCACTTAACAATGTGAGTGAATTGTTCTCCATCTCTTTTCCTCCGCCTAGTCAGGCAACCAAAACATCAATGCCCGTGAAAGCCGCAGAGATTTATCAAATCTGCGGGCGTTCAAAAAGACACACAGAAATGGAATGGCGAATACAATGATATCCTTAATAATGAAAGCAAAAGTAAACTTCAAACTTCCATAAGGTATCCTGAAAAGAAGATGTATTGCCGGAACCAATATGGCCATCATTGCAGTACGCTTCAGCAGTTTAGGCGTACCGACACTTGTCCAGGCGAAAATAATAAAAAACAAAGGCAGTGCTATATATATCAAGAAAAACCGTATACTTGGCATAAACCTACCTCCTTAAACACCATATCAGGTACGCCAGTATGCATATCACGAACATAACATGATACCACTTTGCGCCCCACATAATTTTGTATTCTTTTGCCCTTCTTTCCTGCGCTTCACGTTCAGCTGCCAGTGCGTTTTCGCGTTCCTGAGAAATGTCTCTTCCTGCATTGTCTTTGACGTACTGTTCACGTAAATATGAAAGAACATCACCGTTTTGAGTTACGACCTTCTCGATATAAATGCGGAATGTAACAGCGTTGTTATTTGGAACAGGTATAAGCTGTTTAGTTCCAAATGCTTCGCCAACCATAACAATCCCGTTATAATCAGCTGCGATTCCGGGAGTTTGTTCCGAATATGCCGGATTGCCATCACTGTCGAATGCTTCAACATAGACTCTGACAGATGTAACAGGCTTTGTCCCTATATTGGCTAATTTTAGTTGTAAAAAATATGTATTGGTTTTTGTATCTAATAAAACGGCGCCCTTTTCAATTGCAACAGGGCAATCCGGTAAGTTCACCGTATTAGTGAATTCAAACTGTCGAATATATCTTTCTGCCAAAATAAACAACTCCTTTTTTATAGATCAGGAATAAGGTCAGCATCATCATTGTCGCTTACAAAACCCTGGTCGACTGCTGATCTGTGATAAAGATTATCTTTTGCGAGATGAATATTGCGGATAAAATCGTCTTGTTCATGCTTTTGTATCCACCGCACATCAAAAGCAATGTTACCTCCTGCATATTCGACACACAATAATGTCATCCTTTTGATAAAATACCGAACCAAGAATACAATAAATAATATCACTCCAATCGCTAAAGACATAAAAGCGATATCTTCACTGCTGCTATTATTGGCCAAATAAGCCGTTCCAAAGAATCCTAATATCAAAGACAGAATGCTCCACCAAATATAATGTAGAGGACGGTAAAAAACATAACCCGTTCCCGTAATATCACGATTATTAACAATTTTCCGCTGATTATAGGACACGAAACGACCTTTGTTGTTAAGTGTGTAAACAGAACCGCTAAAATAGACTCGTTTGTTGGTTAATGTTGCTCCTGCCCGCTTGGTCCCTGCGTCTGAAATAGCATTTGCAAGGAAACCCGTACCGATTGCTGAAATTTGCCGTTCGTCCGGTGCACAAAAGGTGCCGCCATATTTGTTGCCGTTACTCATGTGTGAAACTCCCCTCTTATTAGTTTTATTAATTTAAAAATTGTTGGAATCATGCCTAAGATTATATCAGAGGGTTTATTTCATTACAATATTTTGTCAGATTATGTCATACTATGCCAATATACCCATTGAAAACAATATTAATTATTTTTTATAAAAGTACTCCTTAGGTCTATTTCATTAATATCTTTTCATCAAACGATACTTGGCAGAATACGGTCTCATTGAAATTAAGCATAAAATCATTCTGGCTGGATCCCTAACAGTTGTGCGGCGTTTTTATATAGTATCGCTTCCTCAGCGTCTTTACCGAGGCAAAGCTCTTTAATCCTTTCTACTTCCTCCCCCTGGTTTTTCCATGGAGAATCGGTGCCGAAAACGATTTTCTTATATCCATGATTCCTGATAATTCTTTGTTTCTGCACTATATCCATATATCCTAAACAAAATGAGGTATCAAAATATATATCCCTGCCTACCAGATATTTTTCAACATCGTCCCAATACCTGAAACCTCCCATATGGGCGGCAATGATGGTCCCCCCCTCGAATCGCCTGACTATTTTTTCAAGTCTTTCCGGAGTACAATGAAATGGTGGTCTGTATCCGAGATCTTCTCCTGCATGGAATATTATAATCAGCCCTAATTCAAACGCATTCTCATATATCGGATACAAAGCTTCATCATCCACATAAAAGTTCTGGTATTCGGGATGAAATTTGATCCCATTTAATCCAAGCTCTTTAATTCTCTTAAGTTCATTTTCCCAGTTTTTATATTCAGGATGAATACTTCCGAATGCTATTATATTATCCTTTTGTATTTCAGCCGCCCAATTGTTTATTGTCTCGGTCTGCGACGGTTTTGTCGCTATATTCAGTACCACCGAATAAGTGATGTCATTTAGATCCATTGATTCTTTCAAGGCACCTAAAGTCCCGTTCAAATATGCCGGAATATCGGCCTTTTTAGCTAAAATAGGAATTGCGACGCCGGCAAGCTCATCAGTAAAACAATGGGTATGAAAATCAATAACCATAATAATCGCCTCACTTTTTATCAGTTCTATAATAGCATAAAGAATCTTTCTTTGTGGACAATAATACTGACATAAATAATTACAGGGAAGTGAAGATATTTTGAATGAAGGCCTTGTTGTATTTGTAAGATCCATTATCGCGTTTTTTTCACTTTTAATTTTCACAAGAATAATCGGAAAAGAACAAATAAGCCAGCTTACATTTTTTGATTATGTATTGGGGATTACCATCGGTTCCATCGCGGCATCGCTCACCACCGATTTAGCAAGCAGAGCGTGGCCACATTGGGTCGGACTTATTACCTGGGCTGCTTTGGGCTATTTGATGGAGATTGTGACCCTGAAATGGAGATATGTCGCAAAGGTTCTGGAAGGAGAACCGGTTATTGTTATCATGAACGGCAAAATAATGGAGAAAGCATTGAAAAAAGCTAAATACAGAGTTTCGGATATTCTTGAGCTTATGAGGAACCAGGGTGTATTTGACCCCAACGAAGTGGATTTTGCCATAATTGAGTCCAATGGCCAACTCTCGATATTAAAAAAGGCTGAGCATTTACCGGTAACCCGGAAGGACATGAATATTCCGGCTCAAAACTCAGGTATAAGCACCGAACTGGTTTATGACGGAATACTGATAGAAGAAAACCTAAGGCAGCTTAACAAGGACAAGGACTGGCTTATGAACGAGTTAAAGGCACAAGGCATAAACAGTATATCCGAAGTCTTCCTGGTAACTTTAAATCCTGAAGGCAGCATTTATATCGATAAGTACGATGACCATATCACAAAGATTACAGATATAGGCGACTATAAAGGGCCGTTTTAGGAGGAGATCAATTGAGAAGATTTTTGATAATCGCAATACCTTTAGCTACAATAATTTTATTTCTTGTTGTGATGTTAAGTGGTAACTATTTGAAACAGCCATTAGGAAAGAATGACGACATACCCGGATTGATTGAAGTCCTGATTAAAGACATCCAGGATGAGCAATGGGAAAAGGTAAGCCAAAAAGCTGAAGAATTGGATCAGGCTTGGGAAAAAGTAGTTTTTAGGATCCAGTTCAGTGCTGAGAGAAATGAAATAAATAACATCAGCGTTGCTCTGGCTCGTTTGAAAGGCGCTATCCTTGAAAAAGACCGATTATCGGCAATTATGGAGTTGAAAGAAGCCTATGAACATTGGAGACAGTTGTGCCAGTGATAATCCGCCACCGTCAACCATATGCATTTTAATTCATACCCTATTATGATCTACATCCTGAAAAGAAGTATCAAGCCATTATAATTAAACCGGCAGACGATCTTGAAGACCATCTGCCGGAAAATATATCTGCTTTATTTTACTTTGTTCTGTCCTAACAAATTGGCGCAGAACTAGAATATAAATTATTCACTCTTTGCCATTCTCTTATAGTTCTCGAGTCTTTCCTTAGCATTCTTTTCAGCGGCTTCAAAGAGTTCATCAGCAACATCAGGGAAGGTCTGCTTCAATGATGTGTATCTTACCTCGCTGTTAATGAAGTCCTGGAAGCTTCCTGTCGGATCTTTAGAATCAAGAACAAACGGGTTCTTGCCCTGTTCCTTAAGCTCGGGAACATAACGCCACAGATGCCAGTAACCTGACTCAACAGCTTGTTTCTCCCTGGTCTGGGTTCTGGACATTCCGCCCTTGATACCATGATTGATACATGGAGCGTATGCGATTATGAGGGACGGTCCCTTGTGAGCTTCGGCTTCCTGAATAGCCTTCATAAACTGGTTCATGTTAGCTCCCATAGCAACCTGGGCAACATAAACATAGCCGTATGTTGCAGCGATCATGCCAAGATCTTTCTTCTTAATGCGTTTTCCTGATGCAGCGAATTTAGCAACTGCAGCAGTAGGAGTAGCCTTGGAAGCCTGACCGCCTGTATTGGAATATACTTCGGTATCAAATACCAGAACATTGACATCCTCACCGGAAGCAAGCACATGGTCCAATCCGCCGTATCCGATATCATATGCCCAACCGTCGCCGCCAACGATCCACTGGGACTTCTTAACGAAATAATCACGGTGCTTGTTGAGGTCTTCTACCAACTTAGCACATTCATCGCAGCAGGGCTTATAATTGTCCAGAGCTTCCATGAGATCCTTAGAAGCCTTCTTGGATCCTTCGCCGTCGTGCATGTTTGCGATCCATGCCTCGCCTGCGGCTTTGAGTTCAGCAGGGACATCCATAGCAATAAGTTCCTTGATCTTCATTTCAATGCCTTCACGAATCTGTTTAACTCCCAGGAACATACCCAGACCGTACTCTGCATTATCTTCAAAGAGAGAATTTGCCCAAGCAGGTCCCTTACCCTCTCTGTTAGCACAGTAAACAGTTGCAGGAGCCGATCCGCCCCAAATAGACGAACAACCTGTAGCATTGGCTATCATCATACGATCGCCGAACAGCTGTGTAATTGCCTTAATATACGGTGTTTCACCGCAACCTGCACACGCGCCGCTGAATTCCATGAGTGGCTGTGCAAACTGGCTGTTCTTGACGTTGTTCTTTGGAGCAAGGTTGTCTTTATATGTTACATTCTTGGATACATAGTTCCAATGTTCGATCTCCTGATGCTGTGAGTCAAAAGGTTTCATTACAAGAGCTTTTTCCTTGGCCGGGCATACATCGGCACAGTTGCCGCAACCGGTACAATCCAGAGGAGAAACCTGGATCTTGTATTGATAACCTTTAAACTGAGGTCCCTGAGCATTAATGGTAACCAAAGTCTCGGGAGCGTTCTTTCTTTCCTCTTCATTGAACAGGAAAGGACGAATAACAGCATGAGGACATACTAATGAACACTGATTGCACTGGATACAGTTTTGTGGCTGCCATTCCGGAACATTGACTGCGATACCGCGCTTCTCATAAGCGGATGTACCTGCAGGGAAGGTTCCGTCCTCAGCACCCTTAAACGCACTTACCGGCAGTGTATCACCTTTCTGTGCATTCATAGGTTCCATGATCTTCTTAATGAATTCAGGCTTATCATCATCCTGAACTTCAGTATTGGTATCCTGTGCATTTTTCCAGCTTTCCGGAACATTAACCTTTACTAAAGCTTCAATACCTTTGTCAACAGCTTTAAAGTTCATGTCCAGGATAGCCTGGCCTTTCTTGCCGTATGATTTAACAATAGAATCCTTCAGATATTTAACTGCATCATCAAGAGGGATAACATTGGCAAGCTTAAAGAAGGCTGCCTGCATGATCATATTGATACGGTTTCCTAAACCGATTTCTGCAGCTATATCCGTTGCGTTGATAGTGTAGAAGTTTATATCGTCATTGGCAATCTTTCTCTTGAGATCTGCCGGAAGTCTTTCATCAAGCTCGTCTTCGCTCCACTGGCAGTTCAGCACGAAGGTACCGCCCTTTTTGAGACCTTCAAGAAGGTCATACTTGCCGACATAAGACTGATTATGACATGCGATATAATCAGCTTCGTCAATTAAATATGTAGAGCGGATCTTTTTCTTTCCGAAACGAAGGTGGGAAACAGTGATACCACCTGATTTTTTGGAGTCATAGGAGAAATATCCCTGAGCATAAAGATCAGTATTGTCTCCGATGATCTTTATTGCGCTCTTATTGGCGCCAACTGTACCGTCTGAGCCAAGACCCCAGAACTTGCAGCGAATAGCGCTGGGATCCTCAGTATTAACGCTTGATCCGACAGGCAATGAATGGTTTGTAACATCGTCCACGATACCAATTGTAAACCTGTCTTTGGGTGTATCCGATTTGAGATTGTCGAATACAGCAATAATCTGGTTGGGTTTTACATCCTTGGAGCCAAGTCCGTAACGGCCGCCGACGATAACCGGCTTATCTTCCACGTCATAATAAAGGGACTTAACATCCAGATACAGAGGTTCGCCAATAGCACCGGGCTCTTTAGTTCTGTCAAGAACCGCGATTTTCTTGACTGACTTAGGCATAGCTTCAAAGAAATACTTTGAAGAGAACGGTCTGTAAAGATGTACTTTCAATAGACCGACTTTCTCGCCTCTTGCATTCAGATAATCAACTACCTCTTCACATGTCTCGGTAACTGAACCCATCGCAATTACAACATATTCTGCATTCGGATCACCATAGTAGTTGAATGGCTTATATTGACGACCAGTAATCTCTGATATTTTTTGCATATATTCATTAACAATATCAGGGATAGCTTCGTAATACGGGTTGCTGGCTTCTCTTGCCTGGAAGAAGATATCAGGATTCTGTGCGGTACCGCGTGTAACAGGATGCTCGGGACTTAAAGCACGTTTTCTGAACTCTTCAATTGCTTTCCAGTCTACAAGCTTAGCAAAATCTTCATTTTCCAGTACTTCGATCTTCTGAACCTCATGAGATGTTCTGAAACCATCGAAGAAGTTCAGGAAAGGTACTCTGCCTTTTATAGCTGACAGATGAGCAACGCCTGCCAGGTCCATAACTTCCTGAACACTGCCTTCGGCCAGCATTGCGAATCCAGTCTGACGGGCAGCCATAACATCGGAATGGTCACCGAAGATTGAAAGAGCATGAGACGCTACTGCGCGCGCTGATACGTGGAATACGCCGGGAAGCAATTCTCCTGCTATTTTATACATGTTGGGGATCATCAGAAGTAATCCTTGTGATGCTGTATAAGTAGAGGTAAGTGCCCCTGCCTGTAAAGAACCATGTACTGCTCCTGCAGCACCTGCTTCTGATTGCATTTCCACTACTTTGACAGTTTGGCCGAAAATATTCTTCCTGCCTGCTGCAGACCATTCATCAATTGCTTCGGCCATATTTGATGACGGCGTTATAGGATAAATTGCAGCAACTTCGGTAAACGCATACGACACGTGAGCCGCTGCTGTATTACCATCCATTGTTTTCATTTTTCTTGCCATGAATTTCCCTCCTTAGAATTTATGAATAATGTACTTTGTATACATTAAAAAACAACATATACCCTTTAAGTTAGCAGTCCAGAGTTTATTATATCATATTTTTATCTGCTAACAAGTAAAAAATCGATAATATTTAAACAATCTTATTTATGACCGGCAAAACCTTGATAAAAGCAAAAATTTATTCAAAAAAACTTTTTATATTGCCTGATTTTCTGTTTATAGTTCTCAATGTCGGTAGGAGAAAGTGAATTTAACGTAGTTTGCACGCTATTGATAGCCAACATATTGCTTATTCCTTTTTCCAGTCGACTCAGCAATTCATCGAGGTTATCCCCGTCATCCGGAAATGTGGCTCCGTACAGACAAAACTTTTTATGTATACCCACTTTCTTTGATTCATTTTTGAATGCATTCCTGAATTTATCTTCCAACAGCGGCACATTTGCTTTCTCAACAAAAGGGAAAGCGCCAATAAATGTGTCTTCATCTATTAATAATAACTTGTCGGTATCTCTGATAAATTTTTTGCTGGTATTGATTATTGAATTTACTGCCTCAGGTTCATGTCCGCTTAGATGCGCCAGAATAAACGAAATGGGATATTTCCCTCTTACGGCTCGCTTAAGTTCAAGATTTAAAGATTCCTTAACACTGATCTTTTCATGGATCGACTCCGATAAATCAATTTCTTTCTCCTGTGCATTTATGGTTTCATAGTATTTAGCCATCTTGTCCTGGATGGCTTTAACATAGTTCTCGGAATTTTTAGTGAGGTACAGTATATCTTTAATACCCAGTTTGATGGCAGTATTAACTATTTCAAATGTATCCTTATAAACCAGAGCCAAAACCGGAACCGATGGATACCTGCTTCTGATAAGTCCCACGATGTCACTTAGAACAGGAATGTTTTCAGCGACAATTTCGGTGACAAAAAGGCCAGTGACATTCCCGTAAGCATCAAGCTTAATAGCCAGGTCATCCGGATCCATAACCTCCATTGCTCCTATTCCGGCTTTAGCGATAGATTTCAGGAGAATATTTCTGACAAAACGACTTTTAACATGAAGGAATATATATTTATCCATGTACAATAAGCCATCCTTTGCTTTTTCTCTCAAAACAATCCATTATCCTAAGTATAACATTGACCGATAATTCTTACAAATAAATACATGGCGATTTTATGCATTTTGCTGCTTTTGATTGAATTCAAGTGCAAAAATTTAAAGCCCTTCTGCATTGAGTTATTATTCGCTTTATAATATAATGAATTTTGTTAAACATATAACATGTAAACATAATCGCACGACTAATTTTAATAAAAAAATATATTTTCCTGACTCGACAAAAAAAATGGAGGTAGTTATATGTCAAAATTAGTTGGAAATCTAATATTCGGTCAATCAGGAGGACCAACATCCGTTATTAATGCCAGCGCGGCAGGAGTTTTCACTGAAGCCCTCAGAAGCGACTGCATCCCCAAAGTTTACGGGGCTGCATATGGTATCCGTGGGATCCTGGAAGAAAAATTCTATGATATAACACAGGAAGATCCTAGAGAAATTGAACTTTTAAAAACGACTCCTTCTTCGGCATTAGGTTCGGTGAGATACAAACTGGCAGATCCTGATGTGGATGATACCGATTACAAAAGGATCCTTGAAGTCTTTAAAAAATATGACATTCGTTATTTCTTCTATAACGGCGGAAATGACTCAATGGATACCTGCAATAAAATAAGCAAATTTATGCAGAAGGCCGGATATGAATGCCGTGTAATGGGCGTTCCCAAGACCATTGACAACGATCTTTACGGAACCGACCACTGCCCAGGTTACGCCAGCGCTGCCAAATATGTCGCTACCGCAACTATGGAAGTTTATCACGATGCTCGTGTTTATGACACCCCCATGGTCTGTGTTCTTGAAGTTATGGGAAGAAATGCCGGATGGCTTACAGCAGCTACCGCTCTTGCCGCATACAAGGGAGCAGGACCGGATCTTATCTATCTTCCTGAATTAGTTTTCGATATGGACAAATTTATAGCAGATTGTAAAAGGGTTTATGAGAATAATAACCATAAGCTTCTGGTTGCAGTATCAGAAGGGATTAAGGACAAAAACGGCAAATATATTTCAGAATACGGCTCAGACCTTGCAAGTACCAAGGATTCCTTCGGACATGCTCAATTAGGCGGAACAGGCGCGGTACTTGCCAATGTATTAAAGAAGGAACTCGGTTGCAAGACTCGTGCCATTGAATTCTCATTGCTGCAAAGATGCGCAGCTCACTGCGCTTCCAAAACTGATGTAGAGGAAGCATTCACCGCCGGACAGAAGGCTGTACAATATGCGGTAGAAGGAACCACAGATCACATGGTTGCTTATGAGAGAACCATGAAAAACGGCAAGTATTTCTGCAATTATGTACTTGTAAATCTTTCTGAAGTTGCCAACACAGAAAAGAAAATCCCCAGAGAATGGATCACTCCTGATGGTACAGGCCTGACACAAGAGTTTATCGATTATGCTCTTCCTCTGATTGAAGGCGAATCCAGCCCACCCATTGAGGACGGACTGCCCAGATTTGCCAAGCTTAAAAAGGTTCTGGCTACAAAATAAATCAGCATAAGAAACAAAAAGCGGGGTTGTCTTAAATGACACCCCCTTTAATATGCCCTTAATATTTTAATGTTTTATAGTTCTTCCGTTTTCTATGTCACGGATCCTTCCCCATGCGTATGATGCCAGTTCTGAATTGGGTGCCACCTCAGTTACGATCTTAAAACAGCGCAGAGCTTCTTTTTCAGCCTCTTCTTTGGAAGGAGACTGTGATAATGCTATTGCCTTGCCTCCGTAATAATAAACGCTTGTCAATATATTGGGTTTTAAATCCAGCTCTTCAATAATGCTGATAGCCATTCTGTATTCATTGGCGGCTTCCTGATAGACTTCGACCGATTGAGCAGCAGCGTTTGATCTATAGATTTCTCTTCCCATCTCATAGAACTGAGATACTGCTTTTGGCTTGCACTCTTCATTCAGGGCTTTTATTTCTGCCTCGATATCGTCAGGTTTGTCAAGTCCTGACAGATCCCTTTCAATCTGCAGTACAACCTCCCTGTATTTCCCATCATATTCAAGTTTCTGTAAACTTCTCAAAATCGGACCCCAATAAGCATATTGCTCTATTTGGGTCTGCAATTTCTTCTCATTTTCGGTAGCTTTTCTGAGAGCTTCATTTGCATCCTTCAATCTGTTGGCCAGCTCATTTTTTTCTTTTTCCAGTTTTGTAATCTGTGGAGATACGCTCTCTGACCTTTTAAAAATACCGCCTATATCGATTCTTATTGGGCTGCTTGTCGGCACTATGATCCATATAATGCTTAACATTAAGATTCCCAATAAAAATCCCACTATATATTTCATGTAATACGGACTATTCTTTTCAGGAGAAAGACCGCTTTTCAGCCACGATACAGTTTCGGCGGCAACTCTGTTATATTTTCTTATTCTTACATTGCTTCCGCTGTCATCATCCTGAACCTTGCCATCCAGTTTATTTAAATAATCATACGCCTTCAAGCTGTTATCATCCATTTTGATAACTTTATTAAACATACGCCGGGCATTGCCCTCATCTCCCAGAGTCAAATAACACAGTCCCATCAGATTCATGGCTTCATAAAAAGCAGGGTATATTGATATTGCTTTTTTTAACGCAATTATAGCAATGTCTTCGTTACCGCTTTTTAAATCGTCCAACGCTTTATTGTAAAGGTCAATGGCACTTCTTATATCATCCGGTATTATGCCGATTTTTTCTTCAACGCTCTCTATATCAATAATTTCATATTTTGACAACTCTTCTTTAACGTTCAGCATAATTTCCCTCCAGGACCCTGTTTTTTATAGCATCATGGGATAATGATTTACGATATCATTGTAACATTACTGTTGTCAGTACTTCAAGTAATCCTTGCCATATAAACGTCTGATTCGTCATGATAAAAGTAAATCCGGCATATGCCGGATCACTTTGATTATTTTATTTAATTTCTAATTATTTGCTCCGCAGCATTTTTTATACTTTTTGCCGCTGCCGCACGGGCAGGGGTCGTTGCGCCCCACCTTGGCAACATCCCGTTTTTTCGGTTTTCTTACCCCATCGTCGCCGTGGGAAGCCATTGTCGGCTGAGCCACCTGTTCCCGCCTCACCACTATATTTTCCTTCTTGATGTTAAGGATCATTCTTACCGTATCCTGTTGAATATTGCGGATCATTTCTTCAAACATCTCGAAGCCTTCGCGCTTGTATTCAACAACCGGATCATGCTGGCCGTAAGCTCTCAAACCTATTCCGTATTTCAATTGATCCATGGCATCAATATGATCCATCCATTTTTCGTCTACGGATCTCAGTAGAGCTCTTCTCTCAATTTCACGTATAAGTTCTTCGCCCAGTTCGGCTTCCTTTTGCTGATATATACTGTGGGCTTTTTGTATGATTATATCCTTTATGTCTTTTGCGGTAACAGTTTCAAGATCCACAGAACTAAAGTCCAGTGAACCTACGGGTAACATAACGCTTTCGGCATAAGAGGCAAGTCCTTTCAAATCCCAATTGTCCGGAATGTCGCTCTCGGCGCAATAGAGGTTCACAATATTCTCTGCGATATTATCAATCATCTTCAGGATATACTCTTTTATATTCTCACCGTTCAATACCTTTGCACGTTCGGAGTAAATTATCTCCCTCTGCTGATTCATAACATCGTCATATTCCAGCACGCTTTTACGTCTCTGGAAATTGATTCCCTCAATCCTTTTCTGCGCGCTTTCTATGGCATTGGATAACAATCTTGCCTCGATAGGCTGGTTTTCATCCAGTCTCAGGGCTTCTACCATTCTTTCCATACGCTCAGATCCGAACAGACGCATAAGGTCATCTTCCAAAGAAATATAGAAGCGGCTTTCGCCGGGGTCCCCCTGTCGCCCTGCGCGTCCTCTGAGCTGATTGTCAATACGCCTGGACTCGTGTCTCTCGGTACCTATGATTTTAAGACCGCCGGCCTTTATAACCAGTTCCTTTTCTTTATCTGTTTCTTTTTTAAACTTCTCATACAATTCTTTGTATATCTGGCGCGCCTTTAAAACTTCCGGGTCATCAGTCTCATTAAAACTGCCGGCTGCCATGATCAAAGACTCTTCATAGCCCTGTTTTCTCATCTCCTGCCTGGCAAGGAATTCAGGATTACCGCCCAGCATAATATCGGTACCACGACCGGCCATATTGGTGGAAATAGTTACTGCACCAAATTTTCCGGCCTGTGCTACTATTTCTGCTTCTTTTTCGTGATATTTGGCATTTAACACATTATGTTTTATACCATGTTTTTTTAGCATTCCGCTAAGCATTTCTGAGGTTTCTATGGATATGGTACCAACCAAAACCGGCTGTCCTTTTTTATGGCTTTCCTCTATATCGCGGATCACAGCCGCAAATTTGCCGTTTTTTGTTTTATATACCACATCATCATGATCGATTCGTATAACGGGCAAATTGGTGGGAATGGGTATAACGTCCAAATTGTATATGGCCCTGAATTCCTGTTCCTCGGTTTGAGCGGTACCTGTCATACCGGCAAGCTTTTTATACATTCTGAAATAGTTCTGAAATGTTATGGTGGCAAGAGTCTTGCTCTCACGTTCCACCTTGACTCCTTCTTTTGCTTCGATAGCCTGATGCAGACCATCCGAATAACGACGTCCATACATCAGTCGGCCTGTAAATTCATCAACGATAATGACCTCATCATCTTTAACCACATAATCAACGTCTCTCTTCATAAGACCATGGGCTTTCAATGCCTGATTTATGTGATGGGACAAGGTCATATTCTCAATATCTGAAAGGTTCTCTACCCCGAAAAACTTCTCGGCCTTTTCTATTCCGCGCTGTGTTAAGGTGGCTGTGTGGGCTTTTTCATCTACTATATAATCATATTCACCTTCTTCGAGCTGCTGTTTGTCATCGGTTTCTTTAACAACCAGTTTGGTAAGCCGTCTTGCAAAGGAATCTGCCTGTTTGTATAAATCAGTGGATTTTTCTCCTTGTCCTGAGATAATCAATGGCGTTCTTGCCTCGTCTATCAGAATAGAGTCTACTTCGTCCACAATTGCATAATTTAATCCTCTTTGGACCATGTTTTCCTTATATACCACCATGTTGTCCCTGAGGTAATCGAATCCGAACTCATTGTTGGTTCCATACGTAATGTCGCAATTATATGCCTGTCTTCTTTCGTCATTGTCCAGGTCATGGATTATGCAACCTACAGACAGACCGAGAAAATTATAGATCTTCCCCATCAGTTCTGACTGATATTTGGCCAGATAGTCGTTAACAGTGACCAAATGGACGCCCTTTCCGGTCAGAGCGTTGAGGTAAAGAGGCAGGGTGGCGACAAGAGTTTTACCTTCACCGGTTTTCATTTCGGCAATACGCCCCTGATGAAGTATGATTCCGCCCATAAGCTGCACCCTGAAGTGTCTCATGCCCAAAACCCTGACAGACGCTTCCCTTACGACCGCAAAGGCCTCCGGTAGGATATCGTCAAGTGTTTCACCGTTGGCCAGACGATTTTTAAATTCCTGTGTTTTACCTCTCAACTGAGCATCGGACAACTTTTTCATTTCCGGCTCCAAGGCTTCTATTTGGTCAACAATAGGCTTAATTCTCTTTAGCTCTTTTTCTGAATAACTGCCAAAGATTTTTTCTAATATTCCCATTTTATAACTCCTTCTTTTCCTTCTTTGCTAATCGGTCAAGGATGAGGCGATACCCATCGGCTCCATAATTAAGGGCTCTGCTGACCCTGCTTATGGTAGCCTCGCTTGCTCCTGTTGCCTCATGAATCTCTTTATATGTTTTCTTCTCTGTCAACATGCCTGCGACGGCAAAACGCTGAGCGAAAGCTTTTATTTCTGTAATGGTTCCCAGATCCTCAAAGAAATTGTAGCATTCTTCAATAGTTTCAAGCATCAGAATAGCTTCAAACAATCTGTCGGTATATTCATCCTTGAGCTTACTTTTCATACTTTCAACTCCATTACATATAATAATTCATTTATTTATAGATTATCTCATTTGAAACTGGCATTTGCAAGAAATCCCTGTTATGCGAATCATGAAATTACCTTTTCGCCCTTTATTTTTTTCCCTTCCAGACTAAGAAGCCGTTTTTTTATGTCCAGCCCGCCGCCATAGCCTACAAGCTCGCCCTTTGAACCGATAACCCTGTGGCATGGGATGATAATTGCTATAGGATTGCGATTATTGGCCATTCCAACAGCCCGGCACGCTTTGGATTTGCCGATTTGGACCGCAATATCCTTATAGCTCCTGGTTTCCCCATATGGGATGGTTATTAAAGCTTCCCAGACCATCCGCTGAAAGGGCGTTCCATTGATAAAAAGAGGCAAATCAAAGTACTTCCTGCGCCCTTCCAAATACTCATCAATTTGTCCTGAGGCTTCCTTTATTAAAGCCGTCTCCTCAATTATCGAATCATATGGCATCGGATAATTTTCAAAAAAAACATCTGTAATTAAGCCCTTTTCTTCACCTATGCCGATTTTTCCGATACTTTTATCATAGTAAAAAATTTTTTTCAAAAAAATACCTCCATATCTATACAATAATAAGCAAGACGGTAGTTAAAGAATATCACACAACCAATACCATCTCAATTAAAATAACCTAAAGACGTATTATAATCACAATGACAAAAAATAAAAGATGATATTCTAATTATTGCCTAACTTATTTAATTCAGTTACAATAAAACCATTATGGAGGAAATGTTATGAATAATAACGGAATAACGGCACCCAGAGGGTTTTTGGCATCAGGGGTGCCCTGCGGATTAAAGAATAACGGAAAGAAAGATTTGGCAATGGTGGTATCAGAAAATATTGCCGTTGCAGCCGGAATTTTTACGACAAATGTAGTAAAAGGCCATTCTCTCATGTGGACCAAAAGAAATATTGAAAACGGTTACGCAAGAGCCATTGTCATAAACAGCGGCTGCGCTAATGCTTGCCTGGGTGCAAGAGGCGACAAAGACGCTGCGGATATGGCACAGTACGCCTCTTTGCTGATAGGGTGCCGGCCGGAAGAGGTTATGTTGGGTTCTACCGGAGTTATCGGGTTCCCTCTTGACATGGATAAAATCAAAAAGGGGATCAAAGACGCTTTTGTTTCTTTGTCAGTCCAGGGAGGAACTCTTGCAGCAGAAGCCATAATGACCACCGATACATTTCCCAAACAAACTTCAAAAACATTGACAATAGATGATAAAACAATCACTATAGGCGGTATGTGCAAAGGCTCGGGCATGATCCATCCCAATATGGCTACTATGATATCTCTCATTACCACTGATGTCGCCATATCACGGGAAATGCTGGATAAAGCTTTAAGACATGTTGCCGAGAAATCTTTCAACCGTGTTTCGGTGGACGGTGATACCAGCGTTTGTGACCAGCTGGTAATCATGGCTAACGGTCTGGGAGGAAATACACCCATCACTTCTGAGGATTCAAACTATGATACCTTTGTCTCCGCGTTATTGGAAGTCTCAGTAAATCTCTCCAAAATGCTGGCCAGGGACGGAGAAGGCGCCACAAAACTGATCGAAATACAAGTTATGGGCTGTCAAGACACTGAATCGGCGCACCTTATCCTGAATGCCATCGCAAAATCTCCGCTGGTAAAGACCGCATTTTTCGGTCAGGACGCCAACTGGGGCAGGATCATTACCGCTGCGGGATATTCTGGAGCCAGTTTTGATCCTGATTTAGTGGATATTTACCTGGGGGATCTCATGGTCTGTCAAAACGGAGCCGGGCTTAAATTTGACGAAGAAAAAGCCCTGGAGATCCTAAAGAAAGATGAAATAACAGTAATCCTTGATTTTAAGAGCGGCCAGGTCAATGATAAAATGTGGACCTGTGATTTATCTTATGATTATGTAAAAATTAATGGCTCCTATAGAAGCTAAAACACTGTTATTCCGAAAAATATAGTGGGTAATATTTATATATCGGATTGGAGGGATTTTTGTGGCTATTCAGCAGCTGGTGAAATTTCATATCGGAGACGAAGCATTTGGAATTGGTATCAAGCAAATTTTTCAGATTATAAAGCCTCAGGAGATATTCAAAGTTCCGAATACTCCCCCTTATATTGAAGGACTTATAAACCTTCGCGGTAAGGTCATGACAGTGTTTAACCTCAGAAAACGCTTTAATATGCCTGAAAAGGAACATGATGAAGATACGAAAATATTGATAGTTAGAACAGGCGATTATCTCCTGGGATTCATCGTAGATAATGTAACTGAAATAGTACGGGTCCAGGACGAAGATATCGTAGAGACACCATCAACACTAAAAAGTTTTGATAAACGGTTTTTGACCGGCGTTGCCAAGGTAGGAGAAAAACTTATTCTTCTGCTGGATTTGGAAAAGATTTTAACACCCGATGAAGAGATCCAGGTTAAAGAACTCATACAAGAGAATGAGGCCAAAGTAATCAGTTAAGATTCAGGTTTCAAACATTCTATTCATTTTCCGCTTTATTTCTGGCTTTGGCAACACGGACAAGATTTCTTCCTGAACGTTTTGCTTCATAAAGAGCATCATCGGCCGAACTGATCAACTCCTGGGGGCTGCCTGCCGTATCAGGATAAGTCGATACTCCTACGCTTATCGTAATAGAAGCCGAAATCACCCGATCGGTAACTACAAGCTGAGAAGCACCAATTCTAAGGTCCTCAGCTTTTTCTCTGGCTTTCTCCAAAGATGTGTACGGCATTAATATTACAAATTCTTCTCCGCCATATCGTGCAAAAACGTCCTCTTTTCTCAGGGTTTTCTTGATATAGCCTGAAAGAGTTTTAAGGACCAGATCTCCGAAAAGATGTCCGTATGTATCGTTGAACTTTTTGAAATGATCTATGTCAAAAATAATGAAGGATAAATCATGCCCACTTTCCTGCGCTTTATTGAATTCTTCCTGAAGCTTATCGTTGAAATACAATCGATTATATGCTCCGGTAAGGCCATCCAGTGTAGCCAAGTCATGCATTTGCTGATATAATCTCGCATTTTCTATGGCAATGCTGATTTGCTGGGATATGACTTCCAGCAGTCTCATGTTCTCATCATCAAAGGCATCTTTAAGCTTATGCTCTATCAGCACAATGCCTAAAGTCCTCCCCTTTGCCTGCAAAGGCACGCAAATCATTGCCTTAATATTTCGCCCCTTGGTAAATGGATAATCTTTTTCATTAACATCGTTGTCAATCATTGAACGGCCTTCTTCTGTAGAAGGTTTAAGAATATCACAGTTTATATAATCCGAAACAATAGCCAGATCTTTTTTGTCAAAAATACTTGACACCTGAACCTTAAGCTTATTATGGGGTCCATAACAAAGCGCAATGGTTGAATGGGAAACGCCCATAACTCCTATAATGACATCGTTAACAAACTTTAAAAGCTCATTCATATCAAAAATAGAGGTTATTGCCTGCGATATCTGCTGCAATGTATAAAGCTCAGCCAGGCTTGCCGTCAGCCTGCGATTTGCTTCTTCAAGCTGGTTGTTAGTCTCTATCAGTTTGTCATAATGGCTCTGGATCTCTTTTTTGGCCTGATTGAGCTGAACATATTTGTCTCCTAAGCGATCGATCAGTATATTTTTCTCAGCCCTGCCCCTGGCGTACTCATTGTATATCCCGCTCCATATAAAGCAGAAAAGAGTGAAAAGCAAATACTGTATAATGGTGATTACAACAATGTGCGCAAAATTACTGACGAGGGTTGGAGTTCCTGCTTTATTAAGCCATGTCAGCATAACATATTGAGACAGGATTTGGGCCGTAAAACTTAGTACTATATACGGGATCGTCTTTTTGAATCCCTTTGTCAGGCTTATAAAAGCAACAGGCAAAAGGGTTGCAAAATGGAAAAACGCACTATGATACATCGTGCTTGTTAATACCGCGAATATGATTATTTCCAGTAACTTTATCAATTCAAATATTACTTCTTTATTTTTTGTATCCGAACATCTTGCCTGCCATACTTTAAATATACTTAAGCCGATAAACAGGCATAGCAACAAACCCTGTATTATAAGGATACTTATAACAACAGGCTGGTTTAACAGGATCCTTCTTGCTGTCAGATCTTCCAGAATCAAAAATGCCAGCACGACCCATCCTGTTTTTGTAATATTGTGCTCGTACTTCAAATAATTTGCATAAGTTATTTCATTAACATCCTGTTTAATGGCTTCCAAGGGCGTCCTCCACATAAATTCTTAACTGTTACTTTTGCCAGTATATATCGATTCTGTCTCCGGATTTGATCTTATCGGTGAAACTGGCATCCTTACCGTTAAGTTTCAGCATAATGATTCCTTTTGGAGTTGTAAGATCAAAGTCAATGAAATTAAAAATGTCTACGAACAAATAATCGGTATTTTTTGGCGGTAAGTTAACAGGTTTTTTATTTATGATAAGATATACTCCGCTTCCAACGGTATTTTGTTCTTCCTCCAAAAGAGCATCCTCTTCCCGATCGGATCCGGAGCCTTTTTCTTCAGGTTGGAACTCTTCTTCGCTTTCATAATACAGAGATCCAATATCCGACTCTTTGGAAGATATATCTTTATATTCTCTGGGAATAACCGTGACCTCGTCTCCCGGCTTTAATACCATATCCAGTTGGGCAGTTCTGCCGTTTATCATAAACTCCGAAACCAACGGATTAAATTCCAAAAGCTGCGAGATATCCCTTAGGGTATAATCATAAACGATATCAACCCTGTCGTCCTGATTAACAGTGGCATCCAAAGGGACTTCAATATCATTGATCAATACTTTGGGCATTACTGTATATGTTTGATTATTGAATCTAACAAAGACAGGCTTACATTCTTCGGCCAGATCCTTTGCGGAAACTTCTGCGTCTCTGCCATTTTCAGCCGGTATGACAGTAAGCTTGTCTCCTGGTTCTATGATCTTATTAAGGCTTGCTGCCTTTCCGTTCAAATATATCTCAGCGGGTTTGCCCACGCTTCCCCGTATGGTTCTGTCCTTATCATTCAACTTAAATTTCAGACTTTTGCCCGACCTGCATATCAGTTGATCAGGATTGAATCCCGCCAGTATAAGCGCATCGGACACAAGCATTCTTCTTGCATTGTACATACGTACCTTTTTGTCATTTACAATCACATAGTAAAAGTCCTGACCCTTTGTAAGGGCTGTGGTAACCAATATACCCAAAGGTGTGATTGAATCTGGCCCGTCCAGTATGAGTACCGACTCATCTATATCGATATTTTTGGCTATGTTTCGTTTTCTTACTGCGACCCTGTCTCCGGGCAGCCCAATAGCATTTGCAATTGCCTCACATAAACCTTTTGACTGGCTCCCCCCGCCGACTAAAAAAACTGCATTCGGAGTTTTTCCGCCGTTAAGTTCCAGGATCCTTTCGGCAATAGTATTTGCAAGATTATCTATTACCGGTCTGATTACTCCGGTAACCTCATCCGCTTTAACTTTTACTTCATTGTCAAGTATATCTGTAAAGACTATTTCTTCTTCCTTACCCGACAGAGCGATTTTGATCTTTTCCGCAGTTTCAAAATCCACAAGATAATTTTGAGCAATAACTTCGGTTACTTCATCCCCTGCAATGGGAACCATAGCATATGCAGTGATGGTACCCGATTTTGTAATGGCAATATCGGACGTACCGGCGCCAATATCTACAAGAGCCAGGTTAAGAAGGCGCAAATCTTTTGGTACAGCCAAGTTAATGGCTGCTATAGGCTCCAGGGTAATGAAGTTTACTTCCAGGTTAATCCTGTTCATAACAGTATAGAGACTGTCAACAACAGTCTGGGGAAGAAAGGTTGCCAAAACTTCGACACCGGCTTTGTGTCCTTTATGTCCTGCTAAACTAGAAATTATGTAATTATTCAAATAATAGGTGACAACACTGTATCCTACACAATAATACTGATCTTTTTCAGTGGAAGGGAGGCTTTTTTCAATCTCTGCCTGGGCCTTCTGGATACCTTCCATCTCAAGAGCGCTGATAAACTGATGATCGATTTCCTTGCCTTCTTCTATATCCCGTTCAACCTTGATCTGGCAGGTTTTTAGAACGCGTCCGGCAGCAGCTATTGAAACCCTGGTCAGTTTGTATCCCAGTTTTTTCTCCAGAGCATCCTTTACCTTGGCAGCACCCTGTGCGACCTTTGCGATATCATGGATTTGGCCGTCAAGCATAGCACGGCTTTCATGAACTATCATTTCGGCTGCCTGTACAAAAAAGCGCTCATCTTTTTGAGCACCTACTACACCTATAATGGTACGGGTACCTATATCTAAAGCAAAAATAACATCATCAGGCATCGGATTTAATGCGATCTCTTTATCCACTTGCATTTATAGCCCCCAATATTGTTATTATTATTTTATATTTTTATTTGCATACGCGCAATATGGCAAAATGCAACAATTTTCGCATTTCGGCTTTCTGGCATGACAGATTTCGCGCCCGTGGAAAACAAGACAATGAGAAAAGTTTGCCCATTCGCTTTTGGGAAGGATTTTCATAAGATCGCGTTCAACGATATCAGGATTTTGCGACTTTGTCAGCCCCAGTCGGTTGGAAAGTCTCATACAATGAGTATCTACGATCACGCCGGGTTTGTTGAATACGGTTGACAAAATTACATTTGCCGTTTTTCTTCCTACACCGGGCAAACTCAGCAGATCTTCCATATTATCAGGTACTATGCCGTCAAAATCCCTCAAAATTTTGATACAGCATTCTTTTATGTTCTTTGCTTTATTTCTGAAAAACCCCGTCGGTTTTATATCCTCCTCAAGTTGGGATAAATCAGCGCCTGCAAAATCCTCTGCACTCCGATATTTTTTGAAAAGATCCTTTGTTACGATATTGACCCTTGCATCAGTGCATTGGGCTGCCAATTGCGTGGCTATAAGCAATTCCAACGGTGTTTTATAGTCCAGAGTACATGTCGCGTCGGGGTATAGGGATTTTAATTCCTTCAGTATTATTTCAGCCTTCTCTTTTTTCCTCAATTCAAAGTCCTTCCTTCGCTCTTTCTTTTATCATTCATGACCTTGGCTTCGCGGTATAACGTAAGATATTCCAAAGCGGAACTTGCCCAGGAATAATCTTTTGTCATAGCTCTTTTCACCAGCTGCTGCCATGAATCCCGGTCATTGTATTTGTTAATTGCTCTCTTTATGGCTCTGATAAACGAGTCTTTCGAATATTTGCTGAAAACAAAGCCTGTTCCTGAATCTTTGTCGGCGGCTTCATCAATAACGGTATCAGCCAGTCCCCCGGTTTTATGGACCACCGGAACAGTGCCGTACCTCATGGCAATCAACTGGCTCAAGCCACAGGGCTCATATCGTGACGGCATTAGGAATATATCGCTTCCTGCATAAATTTTTCTGGCCTTTTCTTCATTGAACTCCAGATTGACTGATACCAGTCTGGGATATTTTTCGGTCAACTCAACAAACATTTTTTCGTAGAATCTTTCTCCGCTTCCCAAAATGACCAGTTGATTATCGTTTTTCAGGATATACTCAAATGCCGGCTCCATCAGTTCCAGGCCTTTATTGGGCACTAGTCTGGTTACGACAGAAAACAGAGGCGCATCGCTATCTTTAAGTCCCAGCTCTCTCTGGAGCTCTTTCTTGTTTTTCTTTTTGCCTTCCATATCGTCCTGATTATAATTGTGGTAGATATATTTATCTGTCCGTGGATTCCATTTGTTTTGACTAATTCCGTTCAACACGCCTCTTATTGCCGGTTCACGATTTTTGAGCACACCTTCAAGTCCAAATCCGAATTTCGGAGTTAGCATCTCCTTAGCCGATGTTTTACTTACGGCATTGATAATATCGGCATAATTGATACCCACTTTCATGGGATTAAAGCAACCGTAGTATTCTACTCTGTCAACCTTAAAGACTACATCTTTGACTCCGAAAAGATTAAATACATTACGTCCGCTTATGCCCTGATACTCAAGATTATGAATGGTATAAACAATGGATATTTCAGACAATTCACTATGCTCCCGCTCGTTTTCCCTCAGCAGCATGGCAACAGGCGCGGTATGCCAGTCATTCAGGTGTACGATATCCGGCATGAAGTCAAACCTCAAAATCATTTCGTAGACAGCAGCACAAAACAAGGCAAATCTCTCATTGTCGTCATTATGACCGTAAACGCCATGTCTGCCGAAATAATGGTAATTATCTATTATAAAAGTTGTAACAGGCGCATTTACTATTTCTCTGACGATACAGGTCTCTTTGCGCCATCCAAAGTTAACCGGATAATCGCCTTTGTACCGGGTAGGGTAATCTATATCTTTATTGCCGGGAATTACGACCCGAACATCCGCACCCAGTTCCTTCAGTTTTAACGGAAGTTCTCCGGCTACGTCACCAAGTCCGCCCACCTTAATGAAAGGAGCGCATTCGGCTGATACATATAAAACCTTAAGTTTACTGTTCATAATTCACCTCGTACCTTAAGATTTTACCATTATATTGCGAGAAATAAACATTATTCACAGCGAAGAATCTTAACCCCAATGATACTATAAGCGAACTGAGAGTCTTTGTGTTTGCATGAAAGATCCTTCGACTCCGCTTCGCTCCGCTCAGGATGACATCAATAGGGCTTATCTCAATTAGAAACCTTGCGCCCGCCCTTATGAATACTATCCATTGGTCCAAAAATAAAAACTGACCGAAATTATAAGACTCCGGTCAGTGCTGCAATTGCTTTATAAGGCTATTTTCAGTTTTATTTTTTGTTATGTTTATTGTCAGATTTATTATTAGATTTACTTGCTTCACCCAGTGCGTCTTTTCTTGAAAGATTAATCCTTCCCTGCTTGTCTACTTCCATAACCATAACCAGTATTTCATCGCCGACTTTAACTACGTCCTCGACTCTGTTAACACGCTTGTTGTCAAGCTTGGATATGTGTACCAGGCCTTCTTTTCCGGGCAGGAATTCAACGAATGCCCCAAAGTTCATTATACGGGTTACCTTTCCGCTGAATATGGCGCCGATCTCAACATCACCGGCAATACCCTCTATGATCCTAATGGCTTTGTGTCCTGCTTCTTCATCAGGAGTAGCCACATAAACCGAACCATCGTCCTGAATATCGATTTTAACACCGGTCTCAGCAATAATTTTGTTAATTACTTTTCCGCGAGGACCAATTACCTCACTGATCTTATCAACGTCAATCTTTGTCTGATAAATCTTCGGAGCATATGGCGACAGGGACGGTCTGGGTTCTGATATTACAGGCAGCATACATTCATCTAAGATCTGGAGTCTGCCTTTTTTTGTTATCTCAAATGCTTGCCGTATAATCTCATAGCTAAGGCCTTCCACCTTTATATCTACCTGGATCGCAGTTATACCCTGCTTTGTGCCGGCAACCTTAAAGTCCATATCTCCAAAGAAGTCTTCAATACCTTGTATATCCATGAAAGTAACGAACCTGTCGGGATTATCCTCATCCACTACCAGTCCTGCCGATATGCCCGCAACAGGAGCCTTGATGGGCACGCCTGCGTCCATTAGAGCCAAAGTGCTGGCGCATACGCTGCCCTGTGATGTCGAACCGTTAGACATCAATACCTCGGAAACAAGCCGAATAGCATATGGGAATTCGATCTCATCGGGTATAACAGGTTCAAGTGCTCTTTCGGCAAGGGCACCATGACCTATTTCGCGTCTACCGGGACCTCTTGAGGGCCTGGCTTCGCCCACCGAATAAGATGGGAAGTTATAATGATGCATATAGCGTTTTTCTTCTTCCATATCAACGCCATCCAGCTTCTGCCCTTCGCCCAGCGGGCCAAGAGTAACATTGGTAAGAATCTGTGTCTGCCCACGCTGGAATAACGCTGAACCGTGGGTTCTGGGAAGAAGTGATACTTCTGCTGAAAGGGGACGGATTTCCATCATTGAACGCCCGTCAACCCGCTTATGCTCATCTAATAACATTCCTCTTACAATTTTTTTCTCGAGTTTGTAAAGAGCCTCACCAATTGCCGTAGCCTGATCCGGGAAAGTCTCAGCCAGTTTTTCCTGGACATCTTTACAAACAGCTTCTACCTGGCTTTCCCTGGTTGCTTTGTCTGCGTTTTCTAAAGCAGCCCTCATATCATCCTTAGCCATATCGTATACAGCTGTCCAGATTTCTTCGGGAACTACAGCAGGCTCATATTTAAACTTAGGAACTCCTACTTCCTCAACAATGGTCTCAATAAAACCTATAATACGTTTTATTTCTTCATGTCCCACTTTAATAGCTTCCAGCATTACATCTTCGGGCACCTGGTTGGCTCCGGCTTCGATCATTATGATCTTTTCCTTATCAGCCGAGAGAGTAACATACATGTCACTTTTTGCTCTTTGCTCTGCCGTTGGATTTATAACAACCTTGCCATCAACAAGCCCCAGTATTACACCTGCGATAGGCCCGTTAAAAGGAATGTCAGAAATACACAGAGCAACAACTGTACCGATTATCGACGCAAATTCCGGGGAACAGTCCTGCTCTACTGACATTACAGTATTTACTATCACCACATCATTCCTGAGATCTTTCGGGAATCTGGGACGCATCTGTCTGTCGATTACACGGGAAACCAGTATAGCTTTTTCGGTGGGTTTACCTTCACGTTTGATAAATCCTCCGGGTATTTTCCCGACTGAATAAAGCTTTTCCTCGTAATCAACACTTAGCGGGAAAAAATCAATTCCTTCTCTGGGTTCTTTTGAAGCAGTTGCAGTGGATAAAACAACTGTATCACCATAACGAACCAAAGCTGAGCCATTAGCAAGCTGCGCTAATTGGCCTACTTCAATTGACAGCGGGCGACCTGCCACTTCAAAATTATAGACTTTCTTCATATATCTACTCCTTTTCTCCGATTCCATGTACCCTTTCAGGATTTTAACAACCTGTCAGGATACTATAGTCAGGGACAAAAGGTCAGGGAACAGGCTTCAAGAGACTTGCTGCCTCTTCTCTGATCTTCTGTTGCCCTTGGCTATCTGGAATCGTATTCAATATTATTTTTTCACTATAATTATGAGGTTATTCCCTCAATACTGTCGGTTTTTAAGCTTGATAAAGACATCTTGTTTATTCCTTGCTAAAGGAAATTTTTAGAAAAACCAATCAGTGCTAAAAAAGGGCGGAAATCCGCCCCATATTTATTTTGTTTTACAACAAGGCATGCTGGATGATTACTTTCTGATATCCAGCTTTGCAATAATCTCACGGTATCTGTTAATATCTTTTTTCATAAGATAATTCAACAGACCTCTTCTTGCACCGACCATTTTTAACAGTCCGCGACGGGAATGGTGATCTTTCTTGTGGATCTTCAAATGTTCGGTAAGATGATTGATTCTGTCAGTCAAAAGCGCGATCTGTACTTCGGGAGAACCTGTATCACCCTCATGCAGCGCGTATTTAGCAATGATCTCTTGTTTAGACATTCTTGCCATAAATATTTCTCCTCTCTTTTAATTGCCGTATGCCCAGTAAATGGTCGGAGAGCCATTAACCGCGCATTCGGTTCGATAGACTAAGATATTTTAGCATACAATTCTAAGGTTGTAAAGGATATTCCATTTTTTATGTTTAATGTGGTTCACTGAGTACCTGAGCGTTTTTTGCTATATAGTTGACTCCTGAAATTATGGTCAGGACAACTGATATATACATTAATACCATTCCCACAGGAAAATCGGTGAAAAGCGATATTGGAAAATTCCTGATGAGAATTGCTACGATTGCGATAATCTGAACCACAGTCTTAATTTTTCCCCATTTATCAGCGGCTATTATAACGCCGCGTCCGGCCGCGATTATTCTGAAACCTGTTACAATGAATTCTCTGGCTATGATAATAAAAACTGCCCAAACTGACAGGTTATCCGTCTTTATAAACGCTATCAGAGCAGATGTTACCAGCAATTTGTCAGCGATCGGATCTAAAAACTTTCCCAGTTCGGTAACCATATTCTGCTTTCTTGCAATCTTTCCGTCAACCATATCTGTAATGGATGCAGCCACAAATATAACAGCCGCAACATATCTGCCCCATTGGTCAAGACCAAAGAACTGCCCGAACCATCCCGGAACCAGAAAGAATAAGAAAACAGGGGTTGCCAGAATTCTTGAAATTGTAATTTTATTCGCCAGGTTCATCTTTTTTCACCAATCCCATTAAAACTGTACTTCTCCCACCAGGTCATAACCGTCCGGACAAAGCATTTTTACAGGCACTGTCATACCAATTTCCAACGGTTCAGCAGAGGTAAAGTAAATAACCGAATCTATCTCGGGTGCTTCAGCATATGTGCGTCCCACATAGAAAATACCATCCTCGGCTATCCCATCGACCATTGTATCATATGTGCGTCCCAATCGGGAACTATTATATTTTTCAACATTTGCCATTTGCAATTCCATGAGCTTGTTTCGCCGTTCAATTTTCACTTTCCTGGGCAGATGACCTTTCATTTTAAAAGCAGGCGTACCTTCTTCCTTTGAGTAAGGGAAAACGCCGAGATGCTGGAAGTGTCCTTCCTTTACAAACTCGTAAAGCTCGGCAAAATCCTCTTCAGTCTCACCAGGAAATCCGGTTATAAGAGAAGTCCTCAATACGACATCGGGAATTTCCGTCTTTATCTTGGCCAACAGATCATATATATATGATTTGCTCCCCCGTCTTCCCATGGCTTTAAGCATTTTGTCCGAAATATGTTGAAGAGGGATGTCCATATATTTGCACAGCTTTGGATTATTTTTCATTTCAGCAATCAGGTCGTCATCTATTACTTCCGGATAACAATAAAGCAGCCTTATCCGTTCGATCTCTTCGATCCTGCTGATTTCACGCACCAGTTCCACAAGCTTTTTCTCTTTGTATATATCTGTTCCGTAACGTGTAACGTCCTGGGCTATCAGGATGATCTCTTTCTTGCCTTTTTGAGCCAAAACCTTTGCTTCTTTAATGATATTCTCTATCGTACGGCTTCTGTAATCCCCTCTCAGACTGGGTATTATGCAGTAAGTACACCTGTTGGAGCAGCCTTCGGCGATTTTTAAATAACCGTACGGCTTACCGTCAGTCACCATGCGGGTAAGTTCAAGATAATCAACAGTATTCGGAGTATCTGCGTATACTGTTTTTTCATTTGAACCTTCTGTCAGATACTTTCCGATGATTTCAGGCAATCGGTCTATACTGCCAGTTCCCACAACTAAATCAACCTCAGGTATTTCTTTATATATATCTTCTTTGTATCTTTCTGCCAGGCAGCCTGTTACAACTAAAAGCTTCAGTTTCCCTTCTTCCTTGTAACGGGCGGCTTCTAAAATAGCCATTACAGCTTCTTCCCTGGCATCTCCGATAAAAGCGCAGGTGTTTACTATGATCACATCAGCGGTCTCATGCTTCTCTGTCAGCTCATAACCCGCATCTTTTAAAGTTCCCAGCATAATTTCGCTGTCTACGAGATTTTTGGGACAGCCCAGGGATACAAGGCCGATCTTTTGTTCCAAAATATTTGTGCCTCCTTTGGATTTCTAATGATTTATGAATAATATATCACATCAGACAATTACAAAAAAGCGGGGAATTATTTCCCCGCTTTTCATTGAAATATCAGAAATTATATTACGTCAAAAGCCAAGGCTTTCCCCTACGAGAATAACCTTTATACGGTCTTTTACTCTCTGTTGCCTGAATATCGTATATGAGCAGCAAATACGATCTTCATTCCTGCAGTCAACACAGTATCCTGTTTTGGTACAGGGAGTATTTTTATTTAATCTTACTGTATTGGCAGGAGCCGCGATCCGCCGAACTCTTTCGATAGCCTCATCTGTATTTTTAACGATCTTATTGATTCCCGCAATCACAATAACACTTTTTGGGCCATAAATCATAGCAGCTACCCTATTCCCATTGCCATCAACATTATAGAGTTCCCCGTCCTCGGTTATGGCATTTGTGCTTGTCAAATAGGTATCAGCGAAAAAGGATTTTCTGAATATCTCTTCAACCTGATCTCTGGACAATCCATCCGCATATCTGTCTAAAAAGTTATATCTACCTGATCTCAAATATTCCAGCACTCCGGTTTCTTCCAGAGTCACAGAACCGCCGACAGCTACCGTCTCCCCTTCTTTGATCAATTCGGCAACCTTGTCAACAACCTCATCTTTGCTCTCAACATAAAAAGCCATCATGTTGTTTTTGACGAGGTTATTCATGGTTCTTTCCACCTGTTTGGTTATAACGGTTTTCAAATTCTTATCCACGGTATTCCTCCCAAATGTCTATATATTTTTAAAAGTATAACCTGGAAACCTTCAGTATCCCATCAGTCCTGCGCAGCTTTTCAACTATGTCATCTGATACATCGCTGTCCACGCTAACAAAAGATACTGCTTTGTTTGAGCTCGCATCGCGCCGGCTCCATTGCATTGCCGCAATATTGATATTATTTTGACCTAAAAGGGTACCTACCTTTCCGATGATACCTGGAACGTCCATGTTCTGCAATGCCAGAACATATTTTGTTGGCTCAAAGTCCAGTTTATATCCAAAGAAGTCAACTATACGGATAGAATCCTTGCCAAATACCGTACCAGCAACAGAGATAACATTGCTCTTTCTGTAGAATTTAACAGTGATGAGATTGGTATACTTCTCAAGGTTGCTGGATTTGCTCTCAATGAGTTCAACACCCATTTCATTAAGTTTGAGCTGGGCATTGACATAATTGACTTCAGACTCGCTGACGACAGATAAGAATCCTTTAATTATTGCCAGCGTAATTGGCTTGGTGGATTGATCGACCAAATCACCGCTGTATACGATCTCAATTTTGTGGACCCGTTCCTGTTCAGCCTGGTAGTATATTGCGCCCAACTTTTCTCCCAGGTTTATATATGGCTTAAGTGTTTCGATATCACCGGAGAAATGAGGCATATTGACCGCTGCAACCAATTCTCCGTTAAGTACCGCTTCAACATTTTTCGCTACGCCTAATGAGCAGTTGACATTGGCTTCCTTGGTGGATGCACCGAGATGAGGAGTAAATATAACCTGATCCAGATCCAGAAGCGGATTCCAATAATCCTGTTCCTCCGGAGCCTTGTTGAAATTGGGTTCAACCTCCTGAACGTCCAGTGCCGCACCGGCTACATGTCCGGATACAATGGCGTCATAAAGGGCTTTTTCATCAATCATGCCGCCTCTGGCAACATTGACAATACGAACACCCTTTTTACAAAGTGCCAGTTCTCTTGCTCCAATAAGATTTTTGCTTTCAGGAGTTTTTGGTATATGTATGGTAATCAAATCGGCAACTTTCAATAGGTCGTCAAGGTTTTCTACACGAGTTACTCCAAGGCTGGCAACACGTTCATCAGATATGTAAGGATCGTAACCGATGACATTCATTCCGACACCCTTAAGCTTCTTTGCCACAACCGATCCGATTTTGCCGAGACCAATAATGCCTGCAGTTTTGCCGTCCAATTCTTCTCCGATAAACTTGTTTCTGCGAAAATCCCTGTTTTTAGCGGCATGATAAGCCTGAGGAATATTTCTGAAGCAGGCATATATCAATGCTACCGTCATTTCTGCCGCTGCTATGGTATTTCCGTCGGGAGTATTTACTACTGTTATGCCTCTTCTTGTACACTCTTCCACATCAATATTATCCACGCCATTACCTGCGCGGCCGGCAACTTTAAGATTCACAGCTTTTTCAAGAACAGCTCCCTTTACCTTCGTTGCGCTTCTCACGATTATCGCATCATATTGGTCAATAACTTTCACCAGTTCTTCCGAAGAAATCCCAAATGGTGTATCAACCTGATGTCCCTTACTTTTAAGGTACTCAATTCCGTTTGCTGCCATTTTGTCTGTTACAATTATTTTGGCCATAGTTCTACCTCCTGAAAATAAACTATAAAACCGGCTTTAACAATTAAAAAAGCCAAACATATAATCGTTTGACCTCTGATCAAGCACCCTTTTTGTGTTAAGCAAAAACAGTAGCCGACGTCAGTCATCCTGACAAAAACCAAAACAAAATCCGAAGGATCACAGATATCCTTCTGTTGCCCTTCATTCAGAATGACGCTATCGTTTTTTGTTTTACCCTCTGTCCTTTTGCCTGAGAGAGTCATCCGTAACACGGATTTGCCCCTTCGGCGCCTTTCAAAAAAGGTCTCTCCAGAGATCCGTCCGACTTAGGTCTTTTTACCTGAGAGATTTACTCCTTCGGTGTGCTTAATAAGCCGCTCTCCCTAAGTCTTCATCCGATTATTTAATTAAACCGTCAAAATCATGATACCTCTTAGGTATATCAAAAGTCAAGATATATAATGTATAATTTGACATTTATTTAACAATATTTTTGTATATATTGACAGGCCGCATTATCAAGCAATACGCCTTATTGATCGCCGAAAAGGGCTTCAACAAATTCCGAAGGATTAAACGGCTGAAGATCGTTCATTTGCTCGCCGACACCGATAAATTTTACCGGAATATTTAATTCGGACTTAATAGAGACTATGATCCCGCCTTTTGCAGTTCCGTCCAGCTTGGTAAGAATAAGCCCAGAAAGTTCGGAGACCTCTGAAAATGTTTTGGCTTGTGAAACCGCGTTTTGGCCTGTAGTAGCATCCAGTACCAGCAGAGTTTCAATATCAGCATCAGGCAATTCCCGCCGAATGATCCTAAAAATCTTTCTAAGTTCTTCCATAAGATTCTTTTTGGTATGGAGCCTTCCTGCCGTATCGCATATCAATACATCGGTACCCTTCGATTTGCAGTGTTGAATGGCGTCATAAATCACGGCTGACGGGTCTGCTCCTTCAGAATGCTTTATTAAGTCTACACCGGCCCTGTTTGTCCATATTTCCAGCTGATCGATAGCTGCTGCCCTGAAAGTATCAGCGGCAGCAACGGTAATCTTTTTGCCCTGGTTTTTTAAGTAATGCGCCAGTTTGCCTATGGATGTAGTTTTACCTACGCCGTTGACCCCGATAACCACAATAACCGACGGCTTTGTATCAAGTTTCAGTCGGGTGTTCTCATCAGTGAGCTTAGATGCTATTATCTCCTTAAGGGCTTCACGAACACCTTTTGTGTCTGCAATCCTCTCGTTTTTCACCTTTTCTCTGAGCTCATCTATAATCTTAAGGGAAGTATTCATCCCCATATCGGACGTTATCAGGATTTCTTCCAGCTCTTCAAAAAGTTCCTCATCTATTTTTCCGAAGGAAACAAGCACTTCATCGATCCTACGTGTTATTGAGTCTCTGGTCTTTTTAAGCCCGTTTTTAAGTCTGCCAAAAAACCCTATTTTGGCATTTTCAGGTGTTGTTTGTTCTTGGTCAGTATTTTCTGTATCCGCATTTTTTTCTTCAACTATCGTATTTTCTATCGTATTTTCTATCGTATTTTCTATCGTATTTTCTTCATTCTCTTCGATAGGCTGAATAAGGGTATCTTCCTGTTTTTCCGTATCTTTCTTCTTTCCCCAGCTAAACCATTTATTCTTTGCCATACTGATTTCCTTTCATTTTAATTATGTTTGCCGGTAAATTACTATCCGACGTTTTGCTTCAAATCGTTATCCATTCGCAATGATACTACCTTGGATACCCCGTGCTCCTCCATGGTAACGCCATACAGGATATCAGCGGCTTCCATTGTGCCTTTCCTGTGAGTTATCACTATAAACTGAAGCTTGTCGGTATATCGCCTGAGGTACTCGGCGAATTTATAGACATTTGCATCATCCAGCGATGCTTCAATCTCATCCAGTATGTAAAAAGGAGCCGGTCTCATCCTTAATATTGCAAATATAAGGGCTATTGCCACCAATGCTCTTTCACCGCCCGAAAGCAGCATCATATTCTGGAGCTTCTTTCCCGGCGGCTGTACGATTATATCAATAGCGCTTTCCAGCACATTTTCTTCATCGGCAAGCCGTACTTCCGCAAAGCCACCTTCAAATAATTCCCTGAATACAATATTGAAATTCTTGTTTATTATCTCAAATTGCTCTATAAACTGTTTTTTCATCACCTGGGTTATTTCATGGATAACCCTTCTTAGTTTTTCTTCCGACTTAACCAGGTCATCATGCTGATTCTTCATAAAGTTGTAGCGTTCTTTTGTTTTGGAATAGTCTTCTATAGCCGCTACGTTTACTGGTCCAAGCTCCCTGATTTCAGCTTTTATTTCATTTATCCTGTTCTGGGTAGCCCTGACATTATTTATTTCCTGTCTCAGCTCAAGAGCGTTTCCATATGTAAGGCCATACTCGTCCCATAGCCTGTTCTGAAATGTCTCAAGTTCGCTTTCCATCTTAGCTTTTTTTGCTTCGATCTTACCTTGCATCTCTTGCAGGGTAATTATGGTGCTGTTATGCTCAGTGACTTTATCCAGCATGCCGGAAAGTTCTTCTTCCAATACTCTTCTTTCTTCGGCAAGTGCCTCAAGTTTAAGCTCGCGTCCTGTCCTCTCCTCCTTAAGGCTTGCATTCTTTTTCAGAATTCCCTGGATTTCAGCCTGTAACTCTTCGATACGCTTTAAATTGCGTTTCTTTTCTTCTTCACGCTTTTCAATGCTTACAGTATTGCTGTCCTTTTCATGATTGAGCATCTCAATCTGTTCCAAAATGCTTTGTTTGCTTTCCCTGATCGAGTTGACCGAAACGCGGTAATCATTTATATCTCTGTGCAGCTCATCCCGCTTCTGCTGTTCATCCTTGTTCTTAAGCTGGTTAGCCTGCACTTTGGCTTTCAATAACTGTATTTCGTCTTCAATGGCCTTCACTTTTTCAGATTCCTTCTCACACTCGGCCTTGATCTCTTTTATCTGCTCTTCCGCTTCTTTTTCCTGCTGTCTCAGCATATTAAGCTTTGCAGTGATTTTCTTGACGTTATCCAGAATGGAAGCCACATGATTTTCATCTCTTAATCTTACCAGTTCAAGTTCCGATAATACTTTTTGTTCCTGTTCATATTCATTGCTGATATCGGTAAGTTCAGTCTCGATATTCCTTATTTCAACATCAATGGCTTTCATCCGGGTGCTGAGTCTCTTTAGTTCTGCCTCATTTTCTTTGATAACACGGTTGCGTCCGATTATGCTTGAGGACTTACTGCCGTTGCTTCCTCCCGTCATGGAACCGCCGGCATTTATAAGCTCGCCTTCAAGGGTCACTATGCGGAACATGAAATCAAACTGTCTGGCCATTTGGATCCCCGAATCCATATTATCAACTATCACGGTTCTGCCCAGAAGGTTCAGAATGATCCCTGAGAATTGATCATCACATTTGACCTTGTCGGCGGCAATGCCTTCAAATCCCTTCATTTGCCGTATTCTTTCCAATAAGGATTCATCCAGCGTACGGGGTTTAATAGCCGACTTAGGCAGGAATGTAGCCCTGCCCAGGTTATTCCTTTTCAAATACTCTATTGCACGCTTCGCAGCATATTCGTCATCAGTTACAATATTCTGAAGACTTGCTCCCAGAGAGATCTCTATGGCAGTTTCAAAACGCTCCTCCACAGTGATGAGCTGAGCCACAGGCCCATGTATACCCCGGCCGAAATCCCTGTTTTCAAGACAAGCTCTCTTTATGGCCTTAACACTTTGACTGTAACCCTCCATACTGGCTTCCATATCGAGAAGCACCCTATTCCGGGATTCCAAAGCGCTGTAGGAACGGCTGACGCTTTCATGCTGAGCTTTCTTCACGTTAAGTTCATTTTGGATCTCGGCTTTTTTAAGCTCCAGCTCATTTAACCTTTTTTTGGACAAATTTATTTTTTCTCTGGTTTTTCTCAACGAAGCATCCAAATCCTCTTTTTTCATGTTTTCGCGGTCAATTTCCAGAGTTGACTGGCGAATATCTTCCGCAATCCTTGATTTGAGCTGTTGATAGTTTTCAATATCATTTTTAAGATTATTAAGCCTTATTTTGGAATCAGATAAGGAATCCTGTTTATCCATAATGGCCTGTTTAGCCTCTTCGATGAGCCTTTCACCTTCATCCAGTCTTGCCAGGATACCTGCCATAGTTTTTTCCGCCTCTTCCAGAAGCTTTGAAAAACGCTCTTCATCCCTGGACATTTGCTGCAGGCGAAATCTTTTTTTCTCAATATCCGATTCCAGAGTTTTCATCCGTTCTTTGATAGAATTTATATCATTTCCAAAGTTCTCGTTATTGGTAATAAGATGGTTGATTTTTTCTTCACACAGCCTGATATGTCCTTCATTTTTTTCAATCTCACTTTCAATACCATGTACCAGGCTCCTGAGCTCTTCCATCTCTGTTTTCAGAAATTCCAGACGCTCATTCTTACTTCTGTTTTTGTTTTTAATATTTTCAATTTTCCTGTTCTCTTCATCAATTTGCTCTCTGATTTCCCGCGTCTGGTTTTCTACTTCATCAAGCTTTACTTTCAGCTTATCGATGGTATCCAAAAACAGACTTACTTCGATGCCTTTCAATTCATTGCTCAAATCTATATAGCGGCGTGCAGTCTCAGCCTGCTGGGCGAGAGGCCCCAACTGACTTTCCAGCTCTATCAGCATATCATTGATACGAGCCAAATTCTGTCTGGTTATTTCAAGCTTGCGTTCCGATTCTTTTTTTCGTGCTTTGTATTTTGTTATTCCCGCAGCTTCTTCAAAGACCAGTCTGCGTTCTTCTGATTTGGTACTCAGAATCTCATCGATACGCCCCTGGCCTATTATTGAATAACCTTCACGGCCTACTCCGGTATTCATGAAAAGTTCCTGGATATCCTTCAGACGGCACTGAGTTTTGTTAAGATAGTATTCACTTTCCCCAGAGCGATATATACGTCTTGATACCGTAACTTCGGTAAAGTCTACAGGGAGCATTTTATCGGAATTATCCAGGGTTATTGTGACCGAAGCAAACCCCACAGGTTTGCGGTGCTGGGTACCGGCAAAAATGACATCTTCCATCTTGCTGCCGCGTAAAGTTTTAGCGCTTTGTTCGCCGAGAACCCATCTTACGGCATCCGCAATATTGCTTTTGCCGCTGCCGTTGGGTCCTACGACCGAAGTTTGTCCTTTATTGAAATGTAAAACAATTTTATCTGCGAAGGATTTAAAACCTTGTATCTCTAAAGATTTTAAATACAAATCAAAGCACCTCATTCTAATGTAAGCATCATTTCACATTGTACCACACAAAGACATGATAAGTCATATCATTAATAAAAGGAAACCATTGCTATCTTTACGTCTTTATTATAGCTGTACTGACAACGTAAAAACAATTTATTCACTATAGTCTCAACAGCAGAACCAATGTTAAATTTCTTTGGATCCGGTTCCAATATTTTTAATGAGATCGATGTATTCCCTTTTTGGACTTCATCAATAACTCTTTCAATATAATCATCCTGATCATTCACAACCAGGTTATAATACTTATAATAATTATATTTTGTCGCCGTGCAGGATTCATATTTGCTTTTGTCCCATTGATGGTCACTGCTGATTTCAGCGTCGGAAAGATTAAAATAGTAGTACCTTATACCACTCTTTTCATCTGCCTGGTAGGGATCATCCCAGGTAACGTCAAGATGATAAAACTCCCCATCGATTTTTACCAAATTCCACGCATGGGCTACACCCTTTGATGTGCCGGTAATTATTTTCGTTTCAACTCCTGAACGATTCAAAAGTATACTGGCAGCTTCCGCATATCCTTCGCAAACAGCAACACCCAGACATAATGCGCCATAAGCAGTGAAGGACTCTGCCTTAATTTCTCTGCCGTTGACAGCATCCATATCATATTCGCAGTTTTCTACCAAATAATCATGTATGGCAAGTTCTTTCTGGTAATCTGTCATATCGGGGCTTATTATCTGTGCTAAGATTTCATTGACTTTGCTTTCTAACATTTCTCTGTGGGATAAAATAGTTGATCTGTCCTTGCTGTATCTAAACGCCAACATACCGTCGGAGTTGTATGTAGAACCTCTGTAATAGAGAATCTCGGGATTCTCTCTCAAACACACTTCAATTATGTCTACAATATCAGAAAACTTTACCGTGTACTGATTCTTCGGCAGCATAACACTGGTTTCAGCCGAGAGTAATGCATCGGCTATTAAATCATAAACTTTCTGGTAATCTGCGGGTCTTTTACTGGTACTTCCATTCGAGGAAACGGCACTTGTTGGATCATTATATCGCAAGAGATCGAATGATGAAGCTGTTTCCCTGTCCACAATACCTGCACTGATAAGCTTATCGATAAGCCTCTCCCCGTTTGGGCATACTGCAAACAAAGAGCCGTATGCCATACCGATGGCATCATCTTTTATCAGCTCAGGCTTATTGAAGTAATCAACATCGGATGGTTTTAGTCCCCCTTTGCTGCACAAAGTCTGAATTGAGTCAAGAAAATCCTTTCGATCAACAGAATAGCCTAAAAACCGCAATATCATTGCCGCAAAAGATACTCCGTCAAGTTTGACCAGAGGGCCGAGTGTTGTCGGAGATGTACCTGCAATCATTCCGGTTTTCACAGCATATGCCATATAAGGTCTGGCCCATGAGGAAATAAGAGGATGATCGGAATAGTGAAATAATATCCTGTCTATTTCCTGCGATGATAATTGTTTTACCCTGGAAGCTTCCCCGAAAAGATTTAACAGCAAAGTGATTCCTATTTGACGATCCAGCTTTGCTCCAAGATCAGGGTTGAATCTGTCAGGAGAAGCTCCGGCAAAGAGACCTAACCGGTAAAGCTGCCAGGATTCAGATTCATATCTGTATGTATAATCCGCAAATGAATATTGTGTTGCAGAAAATATGCAACATACTATCAATACTATTGCAGCAATTTTTGTTTTTTTCATACAAACCAGCTTTTCTTATGTAATCTAAAAAGTTTGTTTCCATTATACCGTCAGAAGTACATGGTAAACAATAACTGTTATAATATTTTAACAATCTGAATCAACAAGAATATCACAGTATTAATATTATTCGACAGGCAGTAAATAGTTCCTTTCAACAAAAAACTAAAAAAAAAGGAGCATACGCTCCTTTTCAGACTCTATCTTCCATTTTTACATATTCGGTCAGTTTTTTAATGCATTTGTACGCCGGCCTGATAATCTTGCAGCCGTTTAAATGTTCCTCAATAATATGCGCGCACCAACCGGCTATTCTTGCAATGGCAAAAATAGGTGTATTCATTTCCAGAGGAATTCCGAGCATATCATAAACAAAGCCCGAATAAAAGTCTATATTGGCACACATTGGTTTATCAATATTTCGAACTTCTTTGAAAACTTGAGGCGCAAGTTTTTCTATCTTGGTATAAAGCTCGAATTCATCGCTTCTTCCAACCTGTTTTGCCAGTTTTTCGGCTTGTTCTTTCAATAAGATACATCTTGGGTCGGAAAGGGTATAAACAGCATGCCCCATTCCATATATAAGCCCTGAACGGTCAAATGCTTCCTTCCTGATTATTTTTGTAAGATATTCACGGATTTGTTCCTCGCTGCCCCAATCTTTAACCTCATTTTTAATTTCAGCCATCATACTGACAACCTTATTATTGGCGCCGCCGTGCTTGGGACCTTTAAGACTTCCTATTGCTGCGGCGACAGATGAATAAATATCCGTTCCGGAGGATGACACTACATGTGTGGCAAAGGTAGAGTTGTTGCCGCCTCCATGCTCAGCATGCAGTACAAGGGCTAAATCCAGAACAGTAGCTTCCAGTTTGGTATATTCTTTTGATGGTCTTAACATCATGAGAATGTTTTCAGCAGTACTCAGGTTAGGATCCGGATTATGTATATACAGGCTCTTGCCGTCCAGATAATGTGATTTTGCCTGATATCCATACACAGCCATGGCAGGGAACTTGGCAATCAAATCCACACTCTGTCTTAGAAGATTTTTGATACTGGTGTCATCAGGATTATTATCATAAGAATACATGGTAAGCACCAGGCGGGCTATTTTATTCATTACATCCTGGCTTGGGGCATTTAAAATATTGGCTCTGACAAAATCTTCATTAATTTTTCTCCTGGACCCCAGCACCTGATTAAACTGTTCCAAAGCTGTTTTGGTTGGCAAATCTCCAAACAAAAGAAGATATACACATTCCTCAAATCCAAAACGGTCCTCTGACAAAAAACCATTTACCAGATCATAAATGTCGATACCCCGATATAGAAGCCGACCTTCAACCGGCACTTTTTCGCCTTCATCAAAAACAAAAGCGTGAACATCTCCGATTTCGGTCAACCCAACCAAAACACCTGAGCCATCCTTATTTCTCAGCCCGCGTTTAACATTGTACTTTTCATAAACTCCTGGTTTGAATCTGTTCTTAATTTCTACTGCCTGACCTGCTATATCGAAATAGCTGTCCAACGCTTCCTGCGACATTTCTCTGTACAATGAAATAACCTCCTCTACTTCTCTCTTACCTAATATCTGGGGCTGAATATGCTTTGCAAAATATCTTACCTCAGGATAAACTGATATTTAATGTCATAAATATTCGTGTATTAACCTGATATCGTATATTTATGCAAATCTTATTCTTACTATTGTATACAATCTTATGATGCTCGTCAAGAGATTTTGCAACTCTTTATATAAAATATTTCATTTACAATTATTAGGCATTAATCATGAAATAACTGATAATCAGCGTTATTTATCCAACTATCCATAATATATCGTTATACCTCATTACTATTTAAATAATAGATACAATGACATTTTAATATTAAAAACTTGCATTTTAAATGCAAGTTTTTAATATTTGTTTCGATTTGTTTACTTAATAGTTTATGCAGAATTGCCAATCTGTAGTCTTACAAGATAAGTAATGAGAATCATACGGGAAATCCGGGGCCGGAATCAATTATACAAGATGATGCTCTAGTATTCCCTTGCAGTTTTGTAATTTTTCTTATTCTTCTCCATAACGAATTTCATATTGTTTTTCTTCAGCACAGAGTCATAAGTGGTGTCAATAACCATCCACCTGTTTTCATCGCTTATATAGACCTCATTCCAGGCATGGTACCCGTTGACCAAATCTGAATATCCTTTTACCAATTTTGCAGGGATGTTCTGACTTCTGAGCATAGCCGCGAAAACAGCCGAATAATCATAACAAATACCCTTTTTATCATTGTAGATTTTTTCAATATCAGGAACATATGTAGAATCAATATTTTTTATCTTGTCATAATCATAGCTGAATGTATCGATTACAAAGCCATATATTGCAGTAAACTTTTCTTTATCGGTCTTGAGATCACTTGTTAACTCTGCGGCTTTAATAATAATATCCATATCCGGATCCCAGCGTACTGTCTGCACAGAGGCTCTGAAAACATACAACGGATCTTTTATCTTTGCATTGATACTCTGGGTTTTCACCTGGCGATAACGATTACCGGTTACATTTTCAAAAATAGAAACCTTGTATTCGCCTTCACCTAGCTGTAAAGGAAAATATTCGAATCTTTCCCGGCCGAAAAGATCATAATCATACTTGTCAACACTATTCTGGATTCTTGTCTTGATACGTTTCGGTACTGAAGGAATATATCTTGCTCCGACAGTTCCCATCTCTGTCCTGGAGTTATCGAAGTTGCCGGATCGAACAGCTTCCGCATGGGAGTATACTGAAAATAATAAGAAGAATAATACTGGCATCAGTACCGGAAGTTTGATCTTTTTCATTATTGCCGCACCCCAATCAACAAGTACTGTATATAATCTACCAACAATGATCAGGGGTTAAACTCAAGTTACAAATAGGCTTCCAACAATTCCAGGACCTGTGGGATGCATGGAGTATTATGGTCTTTGATTATATAGTCAGAAACTTTTTTGACCGCCGGTGATGCATTCCCTACAGCAATGCCCAAATCAGCTGTTTGCACCAATTCTATATCATTGTCATTGTCTCCGATGGAAACAATAAAGCGCCAATCTTCTCCATAAATCGTTTTAAGTTTGTTCAGAGCGGCACCCTTTGATGCGCTTTTATCCATTATATCCAGAATATCATCTTCGGAAAAAACTATATTTAAATCGGTTCTGCCCAGTTTATTAAAATCCGCTTTAATTTTTTCCAAAGTTCCGTGGTCTCCCATGAACAATACCTTTATCCATTCGCCGGGAATATCCTCCCACCGGGCTTCTTCAACTATAATACCCTCTCTTGCCAACTGGATTTGTAAAATATGGTTAGGGTTAAAAACATAAGCCTTCCCGTGAATGTTTATTTCACAGCATATTTCCGGATACTCCGATATAAATTTTTTCAGTACGGACGTTAGATCGCCCGAAATTATTGTCTTGAATAAGACCTTCTTATCGTTTGTATAATAGGCCATAGCGCCATTAAAAAAAATAGACGGAACATTCAGTTTTAGATCAGGAAACATAATTTCAGTGGTTCTTTCCATTCGTCCTGTTGCCACTCCGAACTTGCCGCCTTGTGAAATGAAATAATTTATTGCGTCCATATTATCTTTTGACAGTTTCCTTTCTGCGTCCAGGAGTGTTCCGTCAAGATCGCTGTATATTACAATGCCGTCATACTTCATTTTTATCGATTTCCTTTGATTTTTATTTTTGCGTTTAATCTTAAGGCAGCTTAACGACCCCGGTATCACAAATACTGTACCGGTGGCAAGCTGAAAATTCCTTTTCACTGAAACATATCCTCCGACTTACCTCAGAATTACATCGCAAAGCGAACCAAAATTCACTCATATTGACAACAGAGCATCATTCTGAGGGTCGGCAAAGAATCTTTAGAGTTGATTCAAAATGACCATCTTACCTTATTATTCTGTTCAACCGTTCCTGAACCGCGTATAAAAATTCTTTAGTGTTTACGGCTTTTTTATTTTCCAGTTCCGACAATGCAACAAGATCCTTTGTCATGATACCTTCTTCAATTGTATTCAGGCAGGCTTTTTCAAGCTTGTCGGCAAAATTGGCCAGTTCAGGGATCTCATCAAGCTGGCCTCTTTTTCTTAAAGCTCCGGTCCAGGCAAAAATAGTGGCTACTGAATTTGTTGAAGTCTCTTTTCCTTCACGGTACTGGTAGTAATGCCGCTGAACCGTGCCATGGGCTGCTTCATATTCATAGTACCCTTCAGGTGAAACTAAAACCGAGGTCATCATAGCCAGGCTGCCAAAAGCCGATGCCACCATGTCGGACATAACGTCTCCGTCATAGTTCTTGCAGGCCCAAATAAATCCGCCTTCCGAGCGAACAACTCTTGCAACCGCGTCATCAATCAGTGTATAAAAATACTCAATACCGGCTTCTTCAAACTTTTCTTTATACTCGGTATCAAAGATATCCTGGAATATGTCTTTAAAACTGTGATCATAGGTCTTCGATATTGTATCCTTGGTAGCAAACCATAGATCCTGTTTTTTGTCCAATGCATAATTAAAGCAGGCACGCGCAAAGCTCTCTATGGATTTCCTGGTGTTGTGCATACCCATAATAATGCCTGGATCAGTAAAATCATGAATGGTTTTTCTTGTCTCGTTTCCGTCTTTATCAGTGAAAACCAGTTCAGCCTTCCCCGGTCCTTCAATCTTCATCTCTGTGTTCTTGTATACATCTCCATATGCGTGTCTCGCTATGGAAATAGGTTTTTTCCATGTCCGTACAAATGGGTTTATCCCTTTGACCAGGATAGGTTCTCTGAATACTGTACCGTCCAGGATGGCACGTATAGTCCCGTTAGGGCTCTTCCACATCTCAGTGAGATTATACTCTTTTACACGGGCTGCATTTGGGGTGATAGTGGCGCATTTTACAGCTACTCCATATTTTTTAGTAGCCTCAGCCGAATCGATGGTAACCTGATCCCTGGTTTTCTCCCTGTATTCCAGTCCCAGATCATAATACTCGGTTTTCAGTTCAACATAAGGTTCAATCAAGATTTCTTTAATCCATTTCCAGATTATTCTGGTCATTTCGTCCCCATCCATCTCTACGAGGGGAGTTTTCATAATAATTTTAGACATTGCTTCCTCCTATAATCTACCTTATTATCGAAATTGTTTCTTGATCCAGGGAAGCTTTCCTCCCGCTTTCAATACTTCGGCATCCAGGGATGATAATGTGTGTTCAAGCTCGATAGTGTTGCCTTTGGTAATGTTTTTAAGAACACAGGCCCCCTTCAGATCTCCGATTTCAACAACGAGCCTGTCCCCTTCGCTGATACTATCATAATCAGAAGGGTTCTTAAAGGTTAAGGGTACGATCCCGAAATTAATCAGGTTAGCAAGATGTATTCTTGCAAAGCTTTTCACGATCACTGCCTTGACACCCAGGTATTTGGGAGCAAGGGCAGCGTGTTCGCGGCTGGATCCCTGACCGTAGTTTTCTCCACCGATAATAAATCCCCCGTTGTTCTCCCTGGCTTTTTCATAGAACTTAGGATCGACTGCCTCAAATACATATTTGGATATTTCGGGTATATTGCTTCTTAAAGGCAGGATTTTAGCTCCGGCAGGCATAATATGATCGGTTGTTATATTGTCCCCTACCTTAATCAGCACATTTCCTTCAAGGGTATCGGAAATAGGGTCAAAGGATGGTAACGGCCTGATATTCGGTCCTCTGACTATCTCGACTTTTTTGGCTTCTTCTTCGCTGAGGGGTTTTACGATCATATTGTCATTTATAATGAACTTGTCCGGTAATGTAACTGAAGGATAATCCCCAAGATCCCTGGGATCTGTTAAAACGCCCTTAATTGCTGTGGCTGCAGCGGTTTCAGGACTGACCAGATAAACCTTTGCATCTTTGGTACCGCTTCTGCCTTCAAAATTGCGATTGAAAGTTCTTACTGAAACACTTCCGGATGCAGGAGCACATCCCATACCGATACATGCCCCGCAGGCATTTTCCATGATCCTGACTCCTGCTCTTACAAGTTTAACATAGTCGCCGTCCTCGACAAGATGTTCCACCACTTGTCTTGAACCGGGACTTATAAATACATGAAGGTTATCTGCTATCGTGTTGTTATCAAGGATTTTTGCAACTGTTTTGAGGTCTCTGAGGGAAGAATTGGTGCATGATCCTATGGCTACCTGATCTACCTTAATGGGCCCTACTTCCCTGACCCTTTTGACCGAACCGGGGCTATGAGGAAGAGCAACCATAGGTTTTATTTGGGAAAGATTGATTTCAATAATTTCATCATAAACCGCGTCATGGTCTGCTTCCAATGGTCTGAAATCTTTTTCCCTGCCCTGAGCCTTTAAAAAATTATATGTTATTTTATCACTTGGGAATATACTTGTGGTACAGCCGGTTTCTGTTCCCATATTCGTTATTGTGGCACGATCCGGAACGCTTAAAGTTCTTACGCCTTCTCCAAAGTACTCAAAAACCTTGCCAACATTACCTTTTACATCAACCAGGCGTAAAACTTCCAGTATGACATCCTTCGCTGAAACCCATGGTTTCAGCTTGCCGGTAAGGTGTATCCCCACGATTTTGGGGTATTTGATACGAAAAGGAGCTCCTGCCATAGCGCAGGCTACATCAAGGCCGCCTGCTCCCATTGCAAAGCAACCTATCCCACCGGCAGTAGGAGTGTGACTGTCAGAACCTATAAGCGTATTTCCGGGGATTGCAAAGCGCTCCAGAAAGACTTGATGGCAGATTCCGTTGCCGGGTTTTGAAAAATAAAGCCCGTATCTTTTTGCTATAGACTCCAGGAATCGGTGGTCATCAGCATTTTTAAAATCTGTTTGGAGAGTGTTATGGTCAACGAAACTGACACTGAACTGAGTCTTTACCCTGTCAATCCCAATAGCCTCAAATTGAAGATAAGCCATTGTTCCTGTCGCATCCTGCGTAAGCGTGTTATCTATTTTAAGGGCGACCTCACAACCGGCTTTTGCTTCGCCCTCAATTATATGTTCACTGAGTATTTTTTCTGTTATTGTTCCTGCCATAAATTCACCCTCATTTTTATTTTTGAAAATTATACCCTATTTTGTTTGTCGTAAGCAATATGCATAAGTACCTAAGTTTTTGTTGTAAGTCAGCCATACTTTAATTATACTTATAACGTAACGGGAGGTTAAGGATTTATATCGATCCAACTCCGGTATAGTCGGCCAGTAGACCCAGTGTTTTTGCTGGATTCGATTCTGAATGCTATTATGAAATAAGTCAGGAGTATCAAGTAATGGATTTGGAGAATCGTGAAAAAGCCGAAAATAAAATTTTGCTTTTGTATTTTTTGCATAAAGTCCGAATACCTATAAGCAATATGCAATTAACTAGAATAATGCTGGAAAACCGCTATATGAACTATTTTCTCCTTCAGCAAAACATTCATGAAATGCGGCGGGACAAGCTCATAATTACCGAGACCAGGGATGATCTGGATTATTACAGCCTTTCGGAAGAAGGCCAAAAAATGCTGGATATGTTTATCAACCTGGTGCCTGTCGGAATCAGGACCAGGCTGGATGAGAACATTGAGGCCATTCGCTCGGCACTGCGTCATGAAACATCGGTAGTAGCTGAATACACCCTTGAGAATGAAAATGAATATGAAGTAAAGTGCAAGATCCTGGAGGATTTTAATCCCCTTATTGACATAAGGCTGTCTGTAGGTTCCAGGGATGATGCCCGCTCCATCTGCAGGAATTGGAAGGCTCACGCGAAGGAAATCTACCCTGAAGTAATTGCAGTGCTTTTGGGCAAGGATAAGGACAGTTCTCTATGAACAAGGAGAATGCTTATGGAATCAATAAATGATCACAGGGAACCTATTATCGGGTTTGAAAGCATTACCGGGCAATATATGCTGGAAGAAGTAAGACAACTTTTTTTGGAATATGCCCAGTCGCTTGATATAGATCTTTGTTTTCAAAATTTCGACTCAGAATTAGAGACACTTCCGGGAAAGTATGGTCCGCCCGACGGAGCTTTGATATTGGCTTTAGTGGATGGGATTCCGGCAGGTTGTGTAGCTCTTCGTAAGATCAACGAAAATATATGTGAAATGAAAAGGCTGTATGTTCGTGATAAGTACAGGGGCTTGGGAATTGGAAAACAGCTTATTTCAAAGATAATCGAAAAAGCGCGGGAATTGAATTACGGCTTTATCAGGCTTGATACGCTCGTTACAATGAAAAAAGCGCTGGAATTATATAAAGCATTCGGATTCTACGACATTGAACCATATGTATATAATCCTTATGAAGGCGCAAGATACATGGAATTAAAGCTATAGAAACCCTGCATACGCTTCTTAATGTTAACTTTTAGGCGGGTGCAAGAATCTCATTTCGAACGCCTTTAAGCACCCAAGTCTATAAGATCAATAACACCGTTTCATGACATTCCTCCGCTTGCGCTCCGTCATGTCCCGGCCGTGAGGTCTTCCATTACGGGCCGCTCATACATTTTCAATAAGGTTACCATTCGGTGGTCTTTCCTCCGAAGCAAATCGGCTTATCTCAATGAGAAACCTTGCACCCGCCTACTTATGTCATCCTGAGCAGAGCGGAGCGGAGTCGAAGGATCTTTTCTGTCGATACAAAGATTCTTCGCTGACGCTCAGAATGACACTTACGAAAAAGGTTCCTCGAGTAATAACAACAACAATTATCAATAATCAACTACCATGGACTTAACGAACGCAAAGAATTCCCGCAGATAGCTGTTGAGTACTATTACCGTTGGTGTCGGCGCGGGGATCGCATATGCGTCAAATCCAAATCGCTTGGCAAGTATCCGGGCCCGCAGCACATGAAAATCATTGGTTACAAAGACTATCTTTTCAATTCTGTCATCCGGAAGATTCATTACTTTCCTTGAGAATTCGAAATTTTCTCTTGTGCTGGTGGATCTATCTTCTATTAATATTTTTTCTTTGGGTATATTACGGCTAAGCAGGTACTCTTCCATTGCCAATGCTTCGGGATATGGCTCGTTGGGCCCCTGCCCGCCGGTAACGACGATTTTTACATGAGGATTTTCTTCATAATATTCAATTGCCTTATCCAGGCGCATCTTTAACGCCAGGGTTGGTCTTCCGTCAGGCCATATGCCGCAGCCAAGGACGATAACGGTATCCACCCTTCCGGCCTGCTGCTTTCCATGTATGTACGGATCTATTATAATCAGGGCTTCCACCACCATAAAGAATAAGGCACAAATGATAATAACGGAAATGAATGCTGCTCTTAAACCTTTATTCTTTATAACGGGCCCTTTGGTGAGCAATAAAACCGCAGAATACGCAAAGCAGCAAAACCCCATAACAGCGGGGAGTACGACGCCGAAATTCCAGTCATTGGAGTAATTATGAGCGGTAACTGTATTAGTAAAAAGTAATATGCCTAATATTATAAGAAATGCGGCAAAAAACCCCCTGCCGCCTTGTTTTCTGTTCATTGTGCCTCTTATTTTTTCCCTTCTGTAATTTCAATAGTCTTAATTATTACGTCCTCCAATGGTTTATCATTTTCATTCGTCTTGACGGCTGCAATTTTATCAACTACGTCCATTCCTTCGTAAACCTGGCCGAATACAGTATGTCTGAAATCAAGCCATGGAGTGCCGCCATATTTTTTATAAAGATTGATGATATCTTCAGGATAACCGCCTTGTACAAGACTTGCTATTTCAGCATCAGACATGTCTTTTTTCTGAACTATAAAGAACTGACTGCCATTGGTATCGGGGCCTGAATTGGCCATGGAAAGGGCTCCGCGATAATTATAGAGATCGTAAGAAAACTCATCTTCAAACGGCACTCCCCAGATACTCTCACCGCCGGTGCCGTCACCATTAGGATCTCCGCCCTGGATCATAAAATCCTCAATTACCCTGTGGAACGTTAAATTATCATAATAACCGCTTTTTGCCAGTTCAACAAAATTCTTTACAGCCTTTTGAGCTTTCTCGGGGAATAATTTTATCTTAATATCACCCATGTTGGTTTTGATAACAGCCTGAGTGTCTCCGTCTTTGACAGGAGAGAACTGATAACCGGGTGTAAATGTTACTTTAACTTTATTTGCGCCTGAGCCTATGGTTATGGTTTTGGTATTCTTGGAACAGCCGGCGAACAAAGTGGCGCAAATAATAAATAACATAGCTGTTTTTAATATATTTGAAATTTTCATCTTGAACCTCCAAATATATGTATTTGTTAAAAAATCAGGATATTATATCACGAGCTTAAATATTATATCACAAGAAAAAATTTTTTTGAACTGTAACTTTATCACAGAATAATACCTGCAAAGCGGGTATATTAATATTAAAGAAGCGTTGAAGGGAGTTGTGTTTCAATGAATGTAAAACACGTTACGAAAAATGATTTCGATAGAGAAATTTCAAGTTCAAGCTTACCGGTATTAGTTGACTTTTGGGCGCCATGGTGCGGTCCCTGCCGCATGTTGTCGCCGGTGCTTGATGAACTGGCCGGTGAATTGGAAGGCAAAGTAAAAGTATTAAAAGTAAATGTTGATGAAGAACCTGAATTAGCCAGTAAATTCGGAGTGATCAGTATACCAACCGTTATTGCTTTTAAACAGGGCAAAGCTACCAATAAAGTTGTGGGCTTCAGAAGCAAGGAAGAATTCAAGAATATGCTCTGACAGGGTATTTAGTATATAAAAGGTACAGTGTTTAAAGACAGGTAAAACCCTGTCTTTTTTTATTTTTCTGTGCTATTATATGAATAAAATCGGAGGAAGTACTATGCTTGGTGAAAAAATAAAAGCGGACATAATAAAAGCTTTCCCTTTTATTGCTGAATTAGGAGATAAGCAGGATGATTTCCTCAATGCCTTATATCACCAAAGGTTAGAGCCGGGTCAGATTCTAATGGACGAAAGCCGGGGGTGTTCCGGAGTCATTCTTGTTCTTTCGGGTACCATAAGGATTTACAAGCTGTCTTCGGACGGAAAGGAGATCACTCTCTACCGTATCGGGAGAGGCGAGACTTGTGTGCTTACAGTTGCATGTATGCTTGGTACCGGAGATATTCCTTTCCCCGTATCGGCTTCTGCCGAACAGGTGTCCGACGTAGTTTTTATACCTGTTGAAACATTCAAAAAATATTTTTATGAAATTCCTTCAATTCAGAAGTATTTCTTTTCATCCATGTCGGCAAAGTTCTATTCTTTATTGGGACTTCTTGAGAATGTAACATTTAAACGGACAAGCGACCGTCTTGAAGATTTTCTTATTACCAAGACAGCAGGAGGGACCTATCCCTTGTATGCGACCCATGAAACTATCGCATCTGAACTGGGAACGGCCAGAGAGGTAATAAGCCGCCTTTTAAAAGAAATGGAAGCAAAAGGGCAGGTTACCCTCAACCGGGGAAAAATCATACTGCATCAGAATAAAATTTGACAAGCTCTCATGTAACATCATCACTGAATTTAATTATCTTTTGATATATTATAGTCTTTGGATTTATCGGGTAAAACAGACAAGGAGCGTATCTATGAAAAAGAAGGTTTTAGTTGTGGGTGGTGTAGCCGGCGGCGCTACTGCGGCTGCCAGGCTCAGAAGATTGGACGAGCATGCCCAAATTATTTTGTTTGAAAGAGGAGATTATATTTCTTTTGCCAATTGCGGTCTTCCATATTATATAGGAGATGTTATCACAGGCGAGGAAAATTTGACTCTCCAAACGCCTGAATCATTTAGAAGACGTTTTAACATTGATGTCAGGATCAGAAGTGAGGTCACAAAAATCAACCGGGATAAAAAAACCGTTGAAGTAAAAGAAGCCGGTGGAAAAGTGTATGAAGAAAGCTATGATTATCTCATTTTGTCTCCCGGCGCGGCACCTGTAGTTCCGCCTATTGAAGGGGTAAATACCGAGGGAGTATTTACCTTAAGAAATATCCCTGATACCTATCGAATTAAGAATTATGTCATGCAGAATAATCCTAAAAGCGCTGCGGTTGTGGGTGCAGGATATATAGGGATAGAAATGGCTGAAAATCTTCATTTATTGGGACTTGAAGTTTCAATCGTCGAACTTTCTGACCATGTTATCCAGCCGCTGGATTATGATATGGCTGCCGAAGTCCACAGGCACATTCAAAGCAAGGGTGTATCATTGTATTTGAATTGTGGAGTTACGAGCCTGCATTATCATGATGGGACTTATGAAATCAAACTGAATAACGGTGACTGCATTTATGCTGATATGGTGATCCTTGCAGTGGGAGTAAAACCCGAAAGCAGGCTTGCAAAAGATGCAGGACTTGAAATAGGGATTCGGGATTCTATCGTGACCAACGTTCACATGAGAACGAGCGATCCGTTTATTTACGCTGTCGGTGATGCGGCAGAGGTCATAGATATCGTTACCGGAAAAAAAGTTTTTGTGCCTTTAGCCTCTCCTGCCAATCGTCAGGGACGCATTGCGGCAGATAATATTGCAGGAAGGAACAGTACCTACGCAGGTACCTTAGGTACGGCCATACTGAAAATCTTTGATATGACGGTGGCAACCACTGGTTGTAATGAAAAAACATTGGCCGCCGCCGGTATCGATTATGAAAAGTCTTTTACCTTCAACGCTTCCAATGCTACCTACTATCCCGGAGCCACCTATATGACTATAAAGCTGCTGTTTGGGAAAAAAACCGGAAAGATCCTCGGCGCTCAGATTACAGGATACAAAGGTGTCGATAAACGCATAGACGTCATAGCAACAGCTATAAAGGCTGGAATGAACGTATTTGACCTTACGAATCTTGAACTGTCTTATGCACCACCTTTCGGTTCCGCAAAAGACCCGGTCAACATGGCAGGTTACGTTGCATCAAATATTACAAACGGGGATATGAAAGTTTTCCACTGGCATGATGTAAAAGATTTAGACCCTGCCAAGGTAACCATTCTGGATGTAAGAACCGAGGCAGAATTTTCAAAAGGAACCATAACCGGCTCCGTTAATATCCCATTGGATGACTTAAGAGAACGCTTGTCCGAACTTGATCCGAAGAAACCGGTCTATGTGTTTTGTCAAATTGGCTTTCGGGGGTATCTTGCCTCGAGAATCCTTGTTCAGAACGGATTTGAAAATGTATATAATCTTTCAGGCGGGTATCGTTTATTGAAATCTGTTACGACTCCATTGAAAGCTTTTCATGGTGGCGGCAAAAAGCAACAAAAAACCTAAAAAAACAGGCAGAGGATATTAAGAATAACAGGGAGGCTTTATACCTCCCTGTTTTCATATGCCGGAGTTGAGGTTACCATTTTTTGTAGTAGTTTCCGCGGTAATTTGCGTAGTAATCTCCTCTGCAATCATAACGTTTATCCCATTTGTCATCCTTGTAGTCGTACTTGCCATCGTCGTACTTGTCGCCTTTGCCGCACTTATCGTCCTTCTTTTCATCCTCTTTGCATTTGCATTTTTCATCCTTTTTGTCTTCTTCATCTAAGCAGGGTACAGGAACATGTTCTGTTCTGACAACCTTGAATGTAATCTTTACAACGTCTTTTTCCAACAGGCTGCAGAATACTTTTTGTCCTTTGCACATTGTCTCGTTATGTAAGAAGTCTTTTCCACCTTCAACGAATGCTTCGAGCAACTCTGCTTTATCGCATTCGTCAATCTTATCACACCCTATGGGCTTCATTTCAACAAAGCCGCCAAAGGGGATCTTGAAGGTGACATGGTGTATTTTTCCGTAGACAACCCCGTCGCAAACATCCTCAACTGTTTTGTAAGTGATGTTTTTCCAGATAAAAGCGTTGAAAACTACTTTACCCGGAATAACATGCGCTTCGGTCACAACAACTTTTTTGTCAATGCTCTCAATCTTATATATCGGAGGGTTGGACGGTGCAAGAGTAATGTCCTTCTCGACGAAGAACTGTTCCGATCCCTTGCCGACGATAACAGGTACTTGAAGTATTTTCTCCTTCATTCAATCACTCCTTCCTGAAATTTTTATGCTTGTCTGTCGAACAAGCTCACTACATATTATTCCGGCTAGTCCAATGTTGCTACACGACATTTTTTATTTTTTTCTGACCCTCTGTTTATAAGAGCGGCAGCCATCTTCAAATTGCATAATTAATCACACATGTGTCGAAACTAAAATCGTAAGACCCACTTATGTAAAACCGGTAAAGGACACATGTTTTATAAAGAACGAAAAGAAAGGAATGTAAAAATATGGCTAAAAAAGGTATGAGAAGACCGGATCCGGAAGAACCCCACGGCACCGAAAGCAATAAAAAACAGCATTTTCCTAAGAACGAGGTATTCCCTGTCCCCGAGCTTCAGGGAAAAGCAAAGCATTCAAAAGAAAAGGCAAATCCCATCAAATATGACGGCAAAAAACATACTACATGGTCGTAGAAGCTGAAACAATAATAAACCTTGTACCCACCCTAACTATGGTGAAACATAAAAAGGGAAGCGCCTGACTTCCCTTCCAAAATATAAATATAAGAAATTTTTAAACTGCTGTATTAGAAGTCGTTAAATGGCTAGTTCAGTGCAACCCCATTAAAACGATACCTGAGAGTATTGAAAAAATCATAATAATTGATAATATTGAAACAAGAATTCTCCTGATTCTGTTATTCATATACATAACCTGCCTTTAAAATACTGATTTCGCAACCGACCATATCATTAATCTTCAGCTCATATTGTAACTCTGTTAACATTATTTTTCAATAAACTAAGGCGATCACTGGTTCCAATATAGCAATTCTAAATACCGGCCATAATTCAGAAAAAAATTAAAACTTTAAAACATACAAGTCCTACTTATATAGAAAAAGTGAATAAAGACCTTCGTCCCTTATCCACTTCTTAATAATTGTCTTACTATTTTTACAGATGTATAAAGTAAAATTAGAATTCAAGTCTGAGTTTTATTTTTTCGCCACGAAATACCACACTGGATATTTCAAATGGCTTTCCATTTTTCCCTATAATAGTATCCTGCAACAGCAGCAACGGATGATTTACCGGTATATCCAGGAGCTTTGCCTCTTCCTTGGTTGCTGCAACTGATTCCAGTGTTTCATGTGTATGTTCGCGAATCAATCCATATTCTTTACTGAGGATTGTACATAGCTGTTCATTTACAAGATCCATCTTATCAAGACCTGGAGCCAGTTCAACAGGAATATATGAAGTATGGAGGCTAAAGGGTTCGTTTTTTACATACCGAATCCGCTTTATCGTATAAAGCCGGGAATTGGGCTCTATTTCAAAAATTTCACACATTTTTTTCGTACCGATTTTATCAACCACTTCCAATAATTCTGTAGTGACTTCATATCCCATCTTTTCAAGCTGTTCTCTGATTCCTGCATAAGAAAGAGTCTTTGCGACGATTTTGGGCTCAGATACATATGTACCTTTGCCGGGAATACGAAATAACAAGCCCTCCTGCACTAGCTTTGTTATAACATTTCGAACAGTCATACGGCTAACTCCGCATTCTTTGCTTAATTCATTTTCTGATGGAATAAGATCCCCTGACGCCCATTTACCCTTCGCAAGATTTTCTCTGATCATCTCTTCCAATTGTAAATAAAGCGGCTTTGCACTTGTGTGATCCAACATAATAACCCTCATTCTCTCAATATATTAGCAAATGTTCACACTATTCAAGAAATATCAAAAATATGACAAGTAAAAAATATACTAAGACAAACTCCCACTTTATAATATTTTATATTATAATAAGAGGCTTTGTCTAAGCAATAAATAGTTCTTATTTTCCAAAATTTTTCTAAATATGTCCTTTGATCTCTGTCTTCAGTATCTAAAAGGGCACTTTAATCCCGTCTCTGTTCCAGAAATATATCTTTGTACAATAGCAGATTTTTTCCATAATTTATCATAATAATTCAATATTATCAATAAATAATAAAAAAATCTTATTTATTGATAAAATCAATAACGGAATTCACAATTCCCTTCACATCTAATCCGTAAAACTCCAAAATCCCATTATAAGGACCGGATGTAGCATAAGTTTTTGGAACTCCAAGCATTTTTACATGCACGGGAAAAGTTCTGCTGCAAACTTCGGATACTATTGTTCCCAGCCCTCCTGGGATATAGTGTTCTTCAACGGTTACGATTCTTCCTGTCTTTCGGGCTGCAAACTCAATCAGTTCCTCATCAATAGGATTAATTGTAGGCATACCTATTACCATTGGATCATATCCCTTTTCTGCCAATACATCTGCCGCATCCAGAACATTGGCGGTTAATGTTCCTGTAGATATGATCGCTACATCTTTACCATCTTTTAAAAGATTGCCTTTACCTATTTCAAAAGGCCTTCTTTCGAATAACTCCGGTATACTTTGATTTCCTATTCTCATGTATACCGGGCCGTTATATTCTAACATCGTCTTTACTGCATTTTCTATTTCACCCGGATCTTGCGGAGATAATACAACAACATCAGGTATCATACGAATAATTGCAAAGTCTTCCAGAGAATGATGAGTAGCACCCAAATCTGAATAGCTGATCCCTCCATTGCGGCCGACGATTTTCACATTTTGTCTCATATATCCTATATCGTTACGAAACATTTCATAAGGGCGGGAAGTAACAAAAGGAGCTATAGCGCAGAAAACAGGTATTTTACCTGTAGTAGCCAGACCTGAAGCTATTCCGACAACACCTTGTTCCATTATTCCAAACTCAAAATACCTGTTTGGGTATGTATTTTTAAACTCCCCTAAACCGGAGCTGCCTCCGCTATCGGCTGATAGCACAACAATATCATCGTTATTCTTTGCCGCATTAAATACTGCGGAGCCAAACGTTTTTCTTGGATCCTTCATTATTCTGTTCATTTGGTCTCCTCCTTAATTGCTGCATCTAGTTCACAAATAGCCTTTTGCAACTCTTCACTATTAGGTTTCCAGTAGTGATATTTGTAATTGTTTTCAGTAAAAGAAATACCTTTGCCTTTGATTGTATGAGCAATTATTGCTTTTGGTTTACCTTTTTTTCGCAGCATACTTTCTATTGTATCTATAATTTCTTCCATGTTATTTCCGTCAATATCTTCGGTCTCCCAGCCGAATGCCTTAAAGCGATCCGCGATTGGTTCCATATTCATAACTTCAGCTGTTTTTCCACTGATTTGCAATCCATTGTTATCGACAAAGACTATCAGATTATCCAATCCATAATGAGCTGCAGCCGCTGCTGCTTCCCAATTTGAGCCTTCGGGAAGTTCCCCGTCCCCCATAATTACATAGACCTTGGAATCCATTTTGTCCATTTTAAGGCCCAGAGCCATACCAGTGGCAATTGAAAGCCCGTGTCCAAGGGCACCGGTATTTGCCTCAACTCCCGGCAACTTGTGCATATCAGGATGTCCGGGTATTTTTGAATGTAAAGAACCATAAGTATCTAAAATGTCCTCTGGAAAGAATCCTTTTTCTGCCAATGCTGCATATTGTGCCATACATTTATGGCCGGCAGATAAGATAAATCGGTCTCTTTCAGGCATCTTCGGATTTTTAGGATCAATATTCATAAAGTAGAAATATAGTGCTGTCACAATATCCAGACATGAAAGCGCTCCTCCCAAATGCCCTGCTCCACTTGCTTCTACCATTCGAACAACTTTACGTCTGCATTTTGCTGCTATGTTTTTAAGGTATCTAATTTTTTGGCTGTCCATTATTTTTCACCCTTCTCGTATCTGACAATTCTGTCTACTTTGGGAGCAGAACGCGAATTGGGATCATATGTATTCTGTAAATATTCTTTTACTAAACATTTTGCAAGTTCTGTTCCGGTAACCTGGGCACCGATCGTGATTATGTTGGCATTATTGCTCAATTGCGCCCTCTGAGCCTGGTAAATGTTACTTACAAGTGCAGCATATGCTCCCGGCACTTTATTCGCAGCAATACAAACACCTATCCCTGTACCGCATACTAAAATGCCTCTTTCACATTCTCCTTCCGCAACATCTTCCGCTACTTTAATAGCCGTATTTGCATAGATAGGATCATCACTCCCGTAGTCGACAACCTCATGCCCCAGGCCTTTTAAAAATAGTATCAGCTCTTCTTTTAACGATGCTGCATTTGGGTCACAACCAATAGCGATTCTCATAAGATCCTCCTAAATAATTTAATATAGTGCTGCTTATTAACGGTTATAATACGTATATACAAGGAAATTTAAATCCCTTTATTGTAATAAAATTAAAGAGGAGACATTTCCTCTTTTTATTCAACTATTCAATAATTTCACATTCCGGATTACAATGTTTACAGAGTTTTTGTCCTTTTAATAAGACACATGCTTTTCCATTAAATATAATTTGCTGTGATAAGAAATTACAGCTGCCTGTTGAGACGAACAGACGCTTTATTCACTTGTCAGGGAATAAATATATCTCCATCTCTCAGGCAGCTGGCTTTAATTATCTTTTAACCCTGGCGCTTCCGCCTCTCATAACATGTTCCGCTTCGTCTCTGGTAACAAGATTCCAGTCATTGCGGATAGTATGGCAGAGAGCTGAAAATGCTCCCGCAAACTCGATGATTTCCTGTTCGGGCTTACCTGTGAGGAACCCGTAAATCAATGCGGATGCAAAGCTGTCACCGCCGCCTACACGGTCATAGATCTCAACATCTTCATATTTACGGGATTTGAAATAGCCATTCTCAGTCATCATAACCACTTGCCAGTTATTCAGCTTGGCAGATTTAACTTCGCGCAAAGAATTGCCTACGACTTTAACGTTGGGGAATTTCTCCATTACTTTTTCAGCTACTTTGCGGTAATTTTCAGGATCTACTTTGGAATAGTTTTCATCTGTTCCTTCCGCTTTAATACCAAGCATGGTCTCGAAGTCCTCTTCGTTTCCTATTATAACATCGACATAAGGCATGATATCTACCATTGCCTTTTGAGCTGCTTCTTTTGACCACAGAGTAGAGCGGTAATTAAGGTCAAAGCTGGTTGTGGCACCGTTCTTCTTAGCTGCCTTAAGCGCTGCTGCAACTTCCGATGCGGTATACTCACCTACTGCTGTAACAATTCCGCCCGAATGGAACCAACGGGTATCAAGAACTTTTTCCCAGTCTATATCGCCGGGTTTAATTTTACTGACTGCTGAATGCCCACGGTCATATAACTGATAACTTGGACGTGGACCTACTCCGCACTCTATATAGCATTTTCCGTTGCGTGTCCTGCCAACCATGTCGTATTTCTCCACTACAACGTTGGACATATCAACACCATGTGCCTGAGCCTGCTTTATAATATACATTCCATCCCAACTATCCACAAGCTTGGTGACAAATGCTGTTTTAAGTGTTGGTTTAAGCAGCTCACAGCTTAAGTTTGAAATGTTAACACAACAGTTAAGTTCAGCTGCTGCAATACCCAGCTGTAAGAATTCTGACTGACCAAGTCTGTCATTCACTGGTGGGGTAAAGCGAACCATTGCTTCACCGAAACTCATAAAATCATACTTTGCCATATTATATACCCTCCTTAAAAAAATGTACTAATTAATTAATCCTTCTGCTTGTAGTTTGACCTTTATTTCCTGCTTTTCCGCTTCTGTCAAGGGCATTAACGGGAGACGCGGCGCTCCGCCGACGTAACCATTCAAATCCATTGCATATTTAACTGCAGCAACCCCGCCCTTACCCGAAACGATTTTATTTATTTGCAGAACCCGGTCATATAAAGCTATAGCCTTTTCATATTCCTTATTAGCAAGCAGGTTATAAAGCTCTACTGTTATTTCAGGAAAAGAATTTGCCAGGGAAAGAACACCTCCGGCGCCTCCCATAGTCATGGCAGCGAAAAAGTTATTAATCGATCCTGCTAATACCGTGAATCTATCGCGAACTGCAAAAAGAATGCTCTCCATGTTTCCGGTGGAACTATCCTTTACACCAACAATATTGGGGTGTGTCGAAAGTCTTTTTATGAGATTAACGGAAAGACCTACACCTCCGGCATACTGAGGTGCATTATATACAAGGCATGGTTTGACAACCTCTGCTACATCGGTAAAATATTTATACAATACATCATCAGTCATCTGCTTTTTAAAATAACAAGGAGGCAAAAGCGTAATATAGTCTGCACCTAATTCAACCATTTTTTGAGCCATTTGAATGGTCTCGAAGGTAGATTCAAAAATACTTCCTGCCATTACTACCTGGTCTTCGCCCTTGTTTTTGATTATTGTTTCTAAAACTTTCAGCTTTTCATCATTTGTTAAGCTCTTATTTTCGCCGTTGGAACCAAGCGCGAGATACCCTTTAAGACCAGCTTTTGCATATCTTCTCACATTGCTTGCCAGACCTTCATAATCAACTTCTCCACTTTTGGTAAACGGCGTGCTGATAGGCGCAAACACACCTCTCAATTTTTCTTCCATACCGATAATCTCCTTTAACAGACTGATTTTTTATTCATATCGTTATTTACAGCATTCATAAACCTGCGCTGATATGAAACGACCTGATTTGTACTGGTAAATCGAGCAAGATAATTGGGTTCTGCAGTTATGACAACACGGTCTATAACATCACTGAACTCAGGATCTGCCATTAATTTATCAATATCAGGATAATTATAATCTCCTTCCATGGAACAGATGATCAGTCGTGTATCGCGAAGGTTGTTATGGCGAAGCAGCCTTAAATTATGTCTTACACCATCAAGACCGTCGCTTCCCTCCGGATTTTCATAATTCCTGTATTTTACAATATCTTTAGCTAATTTATAGACATCAAGCAAATCGCGTTCTTTCTCATTTTTGTTAAGATAATCGTTAGCTAACATAAATGCTCTGATGTCTTCAAGGTATTTACGGTCTTCAGTTAATGCATATAAATCCAGGTTCTTCTTGAAAAATTCTGTCTGCTTCATCCGATGGCGAATAAAGCTGTTTATGAAATAAGGTTTTGCCTGCAACGCCATTGCAGTCTGATATGGTTCAAACATAAGAGTATAGTTAATACGATAACCATGCTCTCTGAGTTTCAGAGCCAGGTTATGACCACGAAGCGCATCTTCAGTGGATGCCTGGTTATATCTTAGGGAGAATCTCTTATCATTCTCTAACAGTTCATGAACATTATCTGCATTTACCGGACCGGTATGCGGAACTTTCACAACAAGTCTGTATTCAGTGAGAATCTCTTTGAATTGTTCGCATTCTTCAAGTATTCTATTGAAATCCTTTTCGAATGGATTATTCAATTCAACACTGATATCACATCCTGGTCCCAGTATGTTTCCGATTTCTGTCATAACTTCTTCACGTGTCTTAAATCTGCCTCCGACATTTGCATCAGGATTATTGATAAATAAGTCATAAATAATTCCGGGATTACATGTCAGATTCCCTAAAAGTGGTGCAATCGGAGCAACCTCATAGGGATTGGCTGAGTCAGCAGAAAAGATCATTCCTGTAGGACGAGGCATTCCATTTTTATCGTAAGAAATGTCTCGGACCAAATCAATACATAACAGACCATCATTTTCCAAACTGCTTTCGACACGAAAGCCGGCAGGAGTTTCACCTTCGGGCACGTTAAATATCTTTATTACATCCTTAAAACGATCACTGACACTGATGTATTTGACGTTTCCTTTTAGGAGTGCATAGTCTTGTGAAGAAATAAGCATGTTTTTTACACGGTTCACATTTGTTTCGTCCCCTCTTACAGCCGGTGCATTAAGAGAGTCAAGGGTATAGTTTACACCAAATGTGCCTTCGCCTTTTGATAGATAATTCACTGTTGTCATTTGCAGCCCTCCATTATAACATTGAGCTTAGGATTAACTATACATGACCTATCCATAGTAGTAATATCCTGTATATACAGGTTAATACATTTAATTTTAATTTTCAATAACATAAAACAATGATATTTTTTGTATAAATTAACTATTTATAAATTAATGGAAACTATTTTGCCGGTGCGCTATAATTGGCAAAACGGCAACCCATGGTTGTTCTTTTTACTCATCAACATGAAATGCATCCACGTCTTTTTTTGCTGCATTATAGAACAGACCCATGTCACAGGAGTAACCAATGAATTTGACCCCCATATTTCTCCACTTCACAGCAGTCTCAACATTATCTGCAAAGGTACCCACCATAACATTTTTTTCGCCGGCCTTTTTGATAATTTCCTTTATATATGAAATTACCGTAGGGTGATTGACCTGTCCAATCAGTCCCAATGACCCGGACAAATCATATGGGCCGATAAACAGTATATCAATGCCTTCTACTGATAATATCTCATCCAGGTTATCAAATGCCGTCTTCCCTTCCGCCTGCAGTATAACCATTGTGTCATTGGCATGCTCAAAATATTCTGCGGTATTCATGGCACCATATTTTGCAGCACGAACATAACGGCAAACACCCCGGTTACCGCGAGGACTGAATTTTGCCGCTGCGACTGCTTTTCTTGCCTGCTCTGCATTATCAATCTGCGGAATGAGGACTGCACCGGCGCCTAAATCCAATGCACGGTCAATCAAAATATCCGTTCCCCGGGGAACACGGACAACAGTCATAACATTGTGCACCTCTGCGGCGCGAATAAGGTTTTGTAAGTTTTCATAAGTTCCCGGTCCATGCTCCATATCCAGAAGTACAAAATCATAACCGGCTAAAGCTGCAGCCTCAACCAAGGCCGCATCCGATGTAATCATGAACGGACCGAGTGCTCCCTGCCCGGAATTAAGACTCTCTCTGAATTTTCTTATACTTTCAGTCATTTTTGTCTTCCTTTCATAGGTGGTACATTTAGAAGAGTGGAGCTATGATGCTAAAAAAAGCAATTAGAATTAATAAGGGGCCCATATCAAATCCGAAATTATAAAAATCAAATAACAGGCCCCTTGCTTATATGGTCGGGTGCATTTTCCCTTAAGTCTTGTTAGACTTTTGCCATCTTTTCCAATAACTCAGCACATCTTGCCGGATTGAATATACCGCATATGCACAGCTTACATAATTCCTGCGATGCTTTTTCAGGTGTTATGCGGCCTCTTTTTATCTTATCAACCATATCAAGGACCAAAGCTCCGCCAATCATACCATGACCACACATAGTGGTAACCTCACGAACATCGTCGCTTGCAAGCTTCTCTTTTTTCCCGTAAATACCCAGTGATAAATTTACCGTATGAGGTTTAAGACCTACTTCCTTACAGCATTTTCTTACTTCTTCCAGAAGACCTGAAACTGTTATGGATATACCTAAATCCTCTTCCTTCAGTTTCCGAAGGAAACCTATAACAGATTGCACATTGTCAAACACCGCATGTACGATACTTCCGTCAGCTACGCTTTCTGCTATCTGATCGTATGGAAACTGAGCCAGACTTCCTGTTGCTCTGTTGTCACCAATATTAACAGGATTAAAGAGCTTTGCCAGCTTAAGAAAACGCTGCAGTTTTAATCCGCTTCCAGGAACATTATACCCTTGCGCAGGCATTGCAAAAACGACAAAATCCTTTTTTAAACCGTCTATTGTTCCTTCTCTATGTAATGTATGCGTCATAAGTTTCACCCCCTACATTCCTGCTCTGCCGAGACCAACATTAGTCTTGCAGTTTGGACGATAATAAATACCTGCTTCATTCAGCAGCTTCTGAGCAGCAATGTTGCCATTTTCATCTACAACACATACACAGTCCAGGCTTAGCACAGTATCTATTTCTTCTGCCGCCTTAATTACCGTCTGGATAACATCAATCAGTTTCTCGTCCGGCACTGTTATCTCAATAATGCCTGATAACGCACGTTCATCCAGTATTTCGGGATTAAATCTGCCGGTTTTTTTATCTATTATGTAACTGGTAATAGGATTTAGTTCCTCGAACTCAACACCCAATGGAGCGATCGCCATTGCAATTTTTTCCAAATCACGAATAGATGTGGAAACACCAGGCCTTCCCAGTTCAATAGCAACACCACAGCGTCCCTTAGTAAATCTGTTGGTAATATCATTTGTTTTCATTTCTTCTGTCCCACGACCGTTAACACCTTTATATTCGGTTTTTACATTACTCATTTGTGAACGGACACTTCTGGGCCAGCTTAACTCGTTCTCGCAAAATGCCTCTTTCTTACAAATACCCGATCTTTTGCAATTTGCGCATTCCACACATTTTTCTTCATCTATGCGCGCCTTTTTGTTTTCAATATGAATAGCTCCTAACGGGCAGTAAGGAAGGCATAACTTGCAACCTATACATTTTTCCTGATCAACATACATACTACATTCCCCCCCTGTTTAATTATTTCATCAAATACGGAAAGCCAAATCCTCATAGTTTTTTTAACAATTGCTGAACTATTCCCCAATAAACATCACTGGTCAGTGATTGTTTAATGCGTCGTCTTTCCGCCATCTACGTATATCGTTTGTCCTGTAATAAATGCCGATGCATTGGAACAAAGAAACACCAGTGTGCCAATTAAATCGTCAGGTTCCCCAAAGCGACCGAGAGGAACGTCATCAACCATTGCTTTATAGCGAACAGGGTCTGCCCTGAGATCTGCATTCATTTCCGATTTTATATAACCAGGAGCAATTGCATTAACCCTCACATTATATTTGCCCCATTCATATGCAAGAACTCTGGTAAAGTGCTCTACAGCGGCTTTTGTGGTACAATACCCCAAACGACCATAAAGCGCCACTTTCCCACCGATGGATGCGATATTTATAATGCTTCCCTGGCGAGCATCAATCATATGTTTACCAACAGCCTGGGAAAACAAAAATGTACCCTTCATGTTTACATCCATCATAAAGTCCCATTCGTCCGCAGTCATTTCTTCAGGTGTCCTTCGAAGCAGAACACCGGCATTATTCACTAAACAATCTACTCGGCCGTAAGTTTTTATAACCTGGTTAACAAAATTGTCAATTTGCTCCTTGCAGGTAACATCTACAACTTGAGCCAGAATATCAAAGCCTTCTTCTTTAATGGTTTTTTCAGCATTAACCACGTTTTCTTCCATCTTGTCACAAATTGCGACCTTTGCTCCAAACTTGACAAGATTACTTGCATAATTCAGGCCTAAACCCCGGCCTGCACCTGTAACGATTATTACCTTATCTTTTATAGAAAAGCAATCGTACAATTTTATCAACTCCTTAACAACTAATACACAGCCTATTTAAGCGGCATTTCACAAAAGAATTTTCCCGTTGCCTCACCGCTGTTGCAGTTATATGCTGCAATGGATTCGATATCTTCATCTCCTGTGTTTTCGATGACATGTATTACGCCTCGCGGAATATATATGAAGGTTCCTGGTCCAAATTCATATACTTCCTCATCTTCTGTTCCATAACCAATAATATAGCGACCCTTACCCTTTATAAAATACTGGGCAAGTTCAGCGTTGATATGATAATGGGCTCTGCTTCTGTGTCCCGGCTTAATGCGGACAAATGACATAGTAATACTTTCACTGCCGCAGCTGTCCTTTGATACACCGAAGCTGTGCTCCAATTTCACTTCATAAGTCTTGTTAACTTCTACATCGTTCTCATATAAGCGAATTACTTTTGCTCGATGTTTTCCCATAAGATACCTCCAAGTAAAATCAAAAATAATTGTATTTTAATTTTTATTCTTTAGATGACTGTCTTGATCTTTTAATAACTGGCCAGACAAATTCAATAAATATCATATATAGAATTGCAATTACCAAAACTATTGATATCGGACGGGTAATGAAAGGTAAAAAACTACCTTTACCGGCTAAAAGAGCACGTCGGAAATTAGCATCGCCTAATTCTCCTCCAACTACCAGGCTCAATAAGAGTGGTGCAATAGGAAAATCCAGCTTTTTCATAATCATGCCCAGAATCCCGAAAATAAACATTACATAGACGTCCTGTATGCGGTTATAAGCACTGAATCCGCCTATGGCACACAGTATTGCAACAACTGACATAATGGCAGGAAGAGGAATTGACAGTATTCTAACTATACCCCTGCCTATAAAGGTACCAATAAACAAGAATACGAAACCAGCTAGAAACAGTGCAATCAAAATATTGTAAAGATACTGTGGATTCTTACTAAGAAAAGTAGGTCCCGGCTGAACACCATGTATAGTCAGTATTCCAAGAATAACAGCTGTTACTGCGTCTCCCGGCACTCCTAATGAAAGTAGCGGCGCATATGCTCCCGGCACACAACCGTTATTGGCACTTTCTGAACCAACCAGTCCTTCCAGGCTGCCTTTACCATATAACTCTTTTTCCTTACTGCATGAATAAGCATGATCATATCCAACCCATGAAGCTATGTTGGCTCCAATACCCGGAACCACACCTATAATGAAACCCATTATAGCTGATCTGATTGATAACCACTTATGTTTCCACAAAAAACCAATCTCGAACAGCTTACCTTTCTTTACTTCTATTGGCTTGGCTTCATAATCTATCAGAGACGTAAATACTTCAGACATTCCGTAAAGACCTACCATGGCCGGCACCAGCGCTATTCCGTTACGTAGGTAACTGATACCAAAAGTAAGACGCTGAGTACCTGCTATGGGATCCAGTCCGATAAACGCTAACATAAGGCCAAAGCATGCCGCCAGCAAGCCTTTGATGAAGTTGGCACGGGAAAGCTTGGCACATATAACTACACCGAACATAGCAAACCAGAACAATTCCCATGGCCCGAATTTCATGGCCAGATTAAGCATTATCGGCATAACTATTGCAAGGGCAAAAACACCTATCGTATTGCCCACAAAGGAAGACAGCGCGTTAACGCTAAGTGCTTCGTTTGCACGCCCCTGCTGGCTGAGGGGATAACCTTCACGGGCTGTTGCTGCCGACGCGGGAGTTCCGGGAATATTCAAAACTGAAGCTGCAATAGACCCGCCATATGTCGCTCCTGCCTGGGTCGCACACAATAATGTTATTGCCCATAAAGGCTCCATTGAATATGTTGCAGTTGCAAGCAGCGCTACCGTCATGGTAGTAGAAATTCCCGGGAGGGCACCGCCTAAAACTCCTATGGAAACACCCAGGATTATTAGGCCTATCCCCTGAAACGAAAATATGTTTCTTGCACATTCCAAAATTAAGCTAAAATCCATATTAAGTACCTCCCTCCCTTCTGATTAAATGAGCTGAACCATAAACAGTTTGTGAAAAATGAAATATAAAGCGGTTATAAATACTATTACAGCTAATATGGATATCCAGGGTTTTACTCGTCTAACATACATTAAAAGAATGAATGCCATGAAAATTGCACAACTGATATAGAACCTTCCTTTGGCAACCCCCAGAAAAATAAAAATTCCTACCAATAATACTGAAAGAGCAGTGCGTCTTACTTCCGAGGATTTTAAAAAACTAATGGTTCCATTCTTTATTTTTTCCAGTCCCAGCTTTCCGCTTTTGCGAAAAGAACTGATCACGTATATAAGGCTGAGTGCCAACATAATACAGGAAATTATCAATGGGAATATTTTTGCACTCTGCATAAAATTTTCATTATTTTTTATCGGTATCTGCATGGTTGCAATAAAAAAAACAATGGATATAACAAGTACAACCAGGCTGGTTACTGATTCCCTGTCTTCTTTACTGAAATTCATAATACACCCCATTCCTTATTGCACAGGAAAAACCAATGGCTTTTTATTTTGGAAGGAGAGTATAACACAACTCTCCTTCCATAATTACATAAATTTATTTTAATCTCGGTACATTAACCTCGTCCGGGCTGCGGTTTGCAAAACCAAGATCATACAGCAGCCAGGATTGCAAACGGGAAGTATATTCATAAGCATCATTTGCTTCTTTACCAAATACACCTGCTGGGATTAATCCGTTTGACTGCATGAGCTCTTTGAACGCATCAGACTCGTAAGCAGCTTTCAAAGCTTTTTCCAATGTTTTATAAACATTTTCGGGTGCACCCTTCTTAATAACTATTCCACGCCATCCTGCACCTGCAGAAATATCATCGGCTGTTATTTCAGGTATAAATTTTGTTATTGGTTCAAGCGTTCCATAACCGGGAATTTCATAAGGTTTATCAGAGAAGATACACAGTGCGCGGCTCATGCCGTTTTTAACAAACTCTGCAGATTCCATGAATGCTCCGGTTACACCCCAATCCACTTCACCTTTTGCAATAGCAGTGGCATCCTCTTTACCTGATGAATAGGGAACAAAAGATACATTATTGATATCCGCACCTGCTTTGCTCAGAGCAATAAGTTGCGGTATATGCCACAGTCCGCCGTTACCGGCATTGGCAGCTGTTGTTTTTTCTGTCTTCCAGGCTTGAATAAGATCATCCATTGTCTTATAAGGTGAATTGGCCGGTACTTCGAATGCAGGTTCAGAAAGTACCATTATGCCCAACATATCCATTTCATTATATGTCGCATTGGAGTTGTCCATGGCAGCATATGTAGCAGCTGCGCTGGAAACTGCCAGCAAAGTATACCCATCAGCTTCATTATTAAGAGCATATTCCGCTGCTGTTCCGCTTCCGGCACCCGGCATGTTCTCAACAATTACATCCGCGTTGAGATATTTGCTCATCTCTGTTGCCAATACACGTGCCATAGTGTCAACTCCGCCGCCGGCGGCAAAACCAACTACAATTGAAATAGGACGGTTTGGTTTCCAGTCTTCTTCAACCGGTGCTTTGGATTCCTGCGCCGGTTGAGTCGCTGAACTGTTTGTTGCTGGAGCAGGCGCCGAGGAAGTATTCGGCTGCTGTGCCGGAGCTTGTCCGCATCCAGTGATCGCGAAAACCAACATGATTACAGTTAATACTATAGTGGTGATTCTTTTAGGATTAGACATTTTTTAATCCTCCTTTAATAATTAAAAAATAGAATAATATAATTTACCGTTTATAAAAAACGGTTAAATTCATTAGTCAACCCATAACTTCAAGTGTTGCGCACTACTATATGAGTTATTGTTAATATTTTGAGGATATTATTAAATGCTAAGTTCAAGATACTGGATATAGTTTAATTGTCCATGAACGATTTAACTATCTAGGATTATTGTAAGACCCTTAATGTATCTGAGTCCATACACGATATAATCGTGTTATATGGACAAAATAACGAAACTTCGCATTATAGTTAACATTACAGTTAAGCTGAATCTACCCTCAAATAAATCTCAAAATAATGCTACATAATAAAGATTTAAAAACCACCGTAGTTAAATATTACAGATAAAATCATATACTTGCATTAAATATGACGCGAATACTGATATAATACAAAATCTAGAATCTGCCGCCGCGCAGGGCGAAAACTCTTGCAGGTGATCCCGCCATGCCTTCTAAACGCAGAGGAATTGCATATATCATTATTTCGTCTTCAATGATCTTATCTAAATTTGTCAAATATTCAATTTGTATTATATTGTTATTGAGCAGAATATTGTGCATATGCATTTGTTCAATCGGAGGTATGATGCCGGTAAAAAAGTCTCTTAAAGCATAATCCTGAGGAAAATCAAAGCCTACTGCTCTTACTTTTTTATTTACTATCCACTTGCCTGCATCTTCTCCCATATACGGGGACTGGAACCAGAAATCTTTTTCATCCAAGGTGTATTTTATGCCATGGCATGTCTTAATTATTATTATGTCGCCGTTTTCAATATTTCTACTCCGTTCATCCAAATCTCTGGCGGTGATTTCACATTTTTCAGGAAAATCTGTAAAATCAATTATTTTAGCAATGCCGATCAAATCTGAAAGAGGGATTTGATCAATTGTAGCTTTATTAATATTTACATGAGAAGGAGGATCTATATGGGTAAAACAATGCACCGGCATATAAATAATCTCCTCCCGCAGCGGACCCCCCAATAAATAATCCCGATCCAATGTCCTGTGGAAAGACCAGCGCCAATGCTTTTTTATCGGGTATGACAAATCAATGTACTCAACCATCCTGTTACCTGCCTTTCACTTTTTGCCTATATCTTCTGAAGGTGCACTACCTTTTACTTTTTTATAAACCCTGGAAAAATACATCGGATCCTCGAAACCGCATTGCAAGGCTATATCTTTTATTTTTGTATGTATAGACTCTGTTTGAAGCAGTCTTTCGGCGTAATCCATCCGCACGTTCAACAAGAATTGGTGAGGAGTCATCCCTTCTTCTTCACGAAAACATGCGCGACAATAATTAAGTGAATACCCACAGGAAAGAATTGCCTTATTCAAATCAATCCTGCAATCTGTGAAGTTCTCATAAATGAACTTCTTTATTTTTTCAACGCAAGGATGTTTTGCACCTTTTATAGAATTCTGTTTTATAAATTCCTGCATACAGAAAATCAGGTGGTAGATAATTGTGCTGTTTTTCTTTGCATCTGCTATATACAGGCGCAACATCATCAGGCATAACATTTCAAAATCCCGGGTCAGATTATCGTATAAAACAAGCGGTTCATTATTATTTACAGGCGAATAGTTTACAACACGAAAAGTTACTGAACGATACGGGCGTTTTACATGCGAAACATGTTCAACATTAGGCGGAACACATACAATAGTTCCCGGTTTTAGTTCTATAGGAGGAAAATTCTCAATCTCCATTTGACCGTTTCCTTCAACAACAAATACCACTTCCCACTCAAGATGGGTATGTTTTGGGGAAACACTAACATTAGCCGAGGTTGCCCGTATGTAGATCCGGTCTATCTTATTTTCAGTAATAGGCACTGTATGTTGATTCAATACGTAACTCTCCTCACTAAATCAGGTCAAACGTTTACCATTAAGAAAAGTTTCAGATATTCAGATTGAAATATTGATAGTTCTAATTTATTATTTTTTCGTTATATTGTACATGGAATATTCATTGATTTTATATGGACAATTTAAAGAATTAATTGCCCTTATCATGAAGTATGATCATTAGGCGTCAGCCTCTAAAGCTTTAATAATACCTGTTTACATTATACACTGGTTGAAAAGACATGTGTATACAACATATAAAAATAATCATAACCAATATTCTCCATTTGATTTACTGGTTCGTTAAAAATACCATAAACTTACTATATCAGTACAAAAAACCCGTTAACTTTAAACTATAAGTTAACGGGCTCTTGTACGGTCATACAATAACATTTTCAATTGTGCCTATATTTTGAATCTCGCATTTTACAACATCACCAGGCTTTAAGAATTTTGGAGGCGAGAACCCAAAACCTACACCCTCCGGCGTCCCGGTAGCAATGATAGTTCCTGATTTCAGCAGAATACCACTGGACAGTTCACTGATAATATCTCCAATTTTGTGGATGAGCATGGATGTATTGCTGTTCTGCCGGAGTTCACCATTAACCCAACATTTTATATCTAAATTTTCTGCATCAGGTATTTCATCCTTAGTTACAATCCATGGCCCAAATGCAGTAAAATCATCCAGGCTTTTGCCAAAATACCATTGCTTACGTTCATCTTGCAGGTCCCGGGCGCTGAAATCATTTATTATTGAATATCCAAAAATAAAATCTTCTGCTTCTTCCGGCTTAATGTTTCTTGCATCCTTACCTATAATAACAGCAAGTTCTACCTCATAATCCATCTTTTTAACGATATCCCGGTGAGATGAAATTGTGCCACCATCAGGTACCGCAAGGTTAACCCTTTTTGAAAAATATATCGGTTTCGGATATTGCTCTTTATATCCCGATAAGAATTTGGCAGTTTCTTCTGCATGCGCTTTATAATTCATTCCCAAACAAATAATATCCTGTCTCGGTTCAGGAATAGGAGCCATTTTTATAACATCCGACAATTTTATTCCCTGTTTTTCATCAATGTGATTCATTATATGAACAGATTCTGAATGAGTAATATTCATTATTAATTCATTCACTGTTTCATAGCTAAGGCCGAACTCTTTAATCGGTATAACACTTTGGCTATCCTTTGATAAAACGCCTATTTCAGGCTGAGAATTTATTGTTTCTCTATAAGTCAGTAATTTCATATCTATTCCCCCCATCATTGATTTTATCATTGGATACTTGTGTTTTCAATTTGTTTGAACCGTAATGTAGAAAATATAAAATATACCCCAATTCTCCCAATAAAATCCCCCCAAAGCAACCAGAGTATTTTTCTGTCTGCTTCAGGGGGAAACAATTCATTTTGGACACTGTTTGATAATCAACCCTGTTTCAATTTACTGATTTGTTTTACCAAACACTTACTCTCTTTTCAGGAGGCAGATACATTTTATCTTCAGGCTGTATATCATATGTATCGTAGAACTCTTGGAAATTCCGAAGCACCATATTTGTTCTGAATTTGTAGGGAGAATGAGTATCCTGCTGTGTCAACATCTGATACATCTTAGGAGTTGCAGTATATCTCCATATACGCCCGTTGCTTTCGAAAAACGCTTTATAATCGGCATTTGGAATTTCTTTCATGATTTCCAGCACACATGCTACCCCGCCTATATCAGCTATATTTTCAGATAGAGTCAAATTGCCGTTTACAATTGCATTAGGCGCTATTTCCAATCCCTCATACAGTTCCGCCACCTTTTTGGTCTTTTCCCGGAAGGTATCATAATCCTCCTGGGTCCACCAATTGTTCATATTGCCCTTTTCATCGAACTGGGCTCCGTTATGGTCAAATGCATGGGTTATTTCGTGGGCTATTATTGCGCCGATTGCTCCCAGGTTCTGCTCACGGGAAGCATTTACATCATAGAAAGGAGGCTGCAGTATACCTGCAGGGAAAACTATTTCATTATTCAGCGCGTTATAATATGCATTTACCATTTGTGGCGGCATTAACCAACCCGATTTATCTACCGGCTTGTCCAATAATGTCCTGGTATGTTTAGCCTGCGCTGATGTTATGGCAAAAATATTTCCCAGCAGAGAACCGCCGTCTTCATAACTTTTCAGTTCAATATCAGCGTATGGATCATCCCAGGAGTCAGGATAACCAACTTTTATAGTCATGGTATCAAGTTTTTTAATGGCTGCGGCCTTTGTGCTTTCTCCCATCCAGTCAAGCCGTTCAATACGCTTTTTGTAAGTATCTATTATTTCTTTAACTATGTTTTCAACATCGGCTTTAGCTTCAGGAGAGAAATATTTCTCCACAAACTCTCTTCCCAGATATCCGCTCATAACGGAATTAAGAAGATTAAAGGCTATATCCTCGTCGCTCATGGAACTGCTTAATCCCAGGAAAACAGTATTAAATCCTGTAATAGCATCCTGGAGCTCTTTTGACAGAAAAGTAGCGGTATTAATTACAAGTCTTGCCCGTACATAGGACTTTAGAACATCAATATTCTCATCACAGAGAACCTCGCCTGTCTTTGCCATTAGTTTGACATCGGTTATAATTAAATTTTCAACTGCACCATAACCAAGGTCAGACATGTATTTTTTTAAGTCTACACTTGTGAACCATTTTGCTAATTCATCCTTTGTAATCGGATTGTAGAGATTTTCAATCTTGCTTGCATCCTCATTGCTTAAAGTATTTTCTGCCAAAAGCACTTCAAAATCATAGATTTTTTCAGCCTGAACCTGTGCATCCTCCTGTTGGAGCCCTGATGCCGCCAGCATCTGCGCAAGAAAGCTGACATACAGTTCCTTCACCTGAAGATTTCCGCTTAATAAGTATGCTGAGTTAAGAGCTGTGGACAGACCCTGACCATATAAACTATATTTATTGCTGTCCAATAAATCACCTGAAGGGCTGAAGGTGAAAAGCGGATTGAAACCTGTCTCGTTTTCAAACGCGGCAGTATAATCAAGCAGTTCCTGAACAGTCTTTACAGCATCAAACCTGTCCAGATATTTTTTGATGGGCTCTATCCCTTGTTTATTCCTGTTTTCAAAGTCAAGCAACGTACTGTAAAAATCGGCAAGTTTTTGTTCAATGGTTCCCTTTTTATATGTATCTTTATTCCTGTATATCTCATTGGCTATTTCTTTTATTTTGGCA